>JGI24707J26582_10000020_pt1 | contig 92001 bp, 87 predicted proteins | sample BioPla1DNA1_FD_26582 | JGI IMG/M metagenome (IMG submission 26582)
GCTAATCCGATAATATTTGTCTTTGGTCACGGTCCACATCTTTCGCGCTATTTCTATCACTTACGAATGCAAATTGAAATAGAAGGAGTAATGACACCGGGCTTTGGTGATTATCATAATGGCTTAGTCGAAGTAATGCATACTTTTGGCGCAAGCGGATTAATAATATATGCCCTTGTTTTTCTCTTTGTAACGATATTACTAATTAGAAGAGCAAGGACAAATCGCAGTTTAACTTTCTTTGTCTTGCTTAGTATGGGCGTCTTTATTTTACGGAGTCAAATGGAATCTTTAGCAGTTCTCCTTTTTAAAAGCGAAGGTATTATGGCTTCACTAACATTCGTATTACCTGCGCTTTATTTATTAAGAAAGTCGCATGAATGTGGCTTTAGTAAAGAATTAAAAGTTAAAAAAACTAGGCCAGAAGAGGCCTAGTCATTTCTTAAAATATGATTAATAAGTATTATTCGGCACGGAAGCCGTATTTTTTACTCATTGCTTCGGTATGTTTAATGTGTTCAATATTTGATAACATACTTGCGGCATCAGCGTCTAAAATAATTGTTGCTTCGCCAGCATATAACTGAATAGCAGTAGAAGTAATTTGGGCGGTGATTGGTCCTTCAAGTGCTTTTTGTACAATTTCTGCTTTTTTAGCTCCGCTAGCGACAAGGATTAATTTTCTTGCATCTAAAATTGTGCCAACGCCCATTGTTAAGGCAAAGTGCGGCATTTCATCTTTAGTAATCCCTACTTTCCGATAAAAGTCTTCATAGTTATCATCAATTGTTTGTTTAGTTAAAGCAACAACATGGCTACGACTACCTAAACTTGAGCCTGGTTCGTTATAACCCCAGTGGCCATCACGGCCGATACCTAAGAGTTGTAAGTCAATTCCGCCTGCTGCTTTAATTTTTTCTTCATATTCTTGACAGGTGCGACGTGGATCATCGGTAAATCCGTCAAAATAATGGATATTTTTCTTATCGATGTCGACATGTTTGAAAAATTCTTCATGCATGTAACGAGCGCTTGATTTATCTAATCCGTAAGGCTTAATAATATCAAAACCTTCACCTAAGAATTCATAAAGGGTAAAAGCTGTTACTCCTTTAAAACTTAAACCTTCTTCTTTATGCATCCGAATTAGTTCACGATAAGTGCCAATTGGTGTAAAGCCTGTCGCAAGGCCAATAACTGAATCAGGTTTTTCTTTAATTTGCTTAGCAATTATTTTTGCTGCTGCTTTTGACATCTCGTTATAATTGTCACGTATAAAAATAGTCATAATATTCTCCTCATAAATAGTCTAACATATAGTTACACCATATAATACAACAAAGTTCCTTTTTTTACCACAGTGAAAGCGGTTTTATTATATAATTATAGTATAGAAAGAGGTGGAGCATGAACATTTTAATGATACTAACCCCGAAGAGTGAAGTCATATATTTATCAACTAAAATGCGTGTAAGAGATGCGATGGAAGTGTTAAAGAAAGCACGATTTAATAGTGTACCTTTACTTGATGAAAGTGGTCATTATGTTGGCACTGTCACTGAAGGTGACATCTTATGGCATCTTGATCAAAATGGTTATGAAGATTCACTTGATATGCGCTTAAAAAACGTTAAACGCATTAGGGATTACGCTCCTGTATCAGTGGACGAAGAGATTGATGAATTAATTCATAAAGCACTCGGTCAAAACTTTATTCCAATTCTTGATGATCGAAAGTACTTTATTGGTATTGTGACACGGAAGAACTTAATTAGCACTTATATTAAAAAGGTTGATGATAATAAAGAAGAAGTTGTTCATAAAAATGAAGTGCTCGACAATTTATATAAAAGAAGAAGTATTAGACGCTTTAAAGAAGGCATAACTATTCCACAAGAAATAATCGATGAAATTGTTAAAGTTAGTTTAGTAACCCCAACGGCAATGAATCGACGCCCACATGAAATAATGTTAGTCGATGATCCACAAGTTATCAAAACACTTAGCGAATTACATCAAAGAGGCGGCCAATTTGAAAAAGCTCCATATTTAATATTAATATTAAATGATGATGAAAAAGAACCAAATGCTTATCTTGCAAATAGTAACTGCAGTGCTTTACTTATTAGCTTATTACTCGCTGTTGAAAGTTTTGATAATTTAGGTGGGTTCTGGGTTAGTACCCGTTATCCAGAATATAACAGGAAGATGCTAAACGCTGTTGGTGTACCAGAACGCTTTAGTCTCTACGGGATGGTTGCCTTTGGAGTCAAGGGTGAACATAAACCGGCAAATGAACCACTTAACCCAGAAAAAATTCATCGTAACAAGTGGTAAAAACTTAATAAAAGGCACGATTTTAAGCACAATATAACAATTTTATGATATAATTATTNATGGAGGCAATATGGCAAAAAACATTATGGTAGTTACAGGCAGCGTCCGGAAAACAGGCAACTCAATTATGCTTGCAAATGCTTTTGTTAAAGGCGCGCGAAATAATGGTAATGCGATTCAAAAGGTTGAAGCTTCGCATCGTAATTTTTCACCATTTCGCGATAAAGAAAATGCATGGCGGAAAGGTAAACCAAGTTTAATCGAAGACGATTTTAATGTCCTTGCCCCATATTTACATGTCAGTGATGTTTTAGTGCTTGCTTCACCTGTTTACTTTGGTGGCTTTAGCGGCGCAATCAAAGTATTCATTGATAATCTTTATGCTTATGTTGTCGAACATCGTAAACGCAACTTACGCTTTACGCATGCAATACTCCTTGCGGTAGCGCGTGACGATAATCCCGATACATTTGTTGGTATTACCCATGAATTTAAAGAATTATGTCGGCAGTTAGGTATTGAAAAAATGGATATTATTACTGTACCTGGTGTAGCTGAACGTGGTGATATTGTTGGGCATGAAGCACTTGACCGTGCGCGGGATTTAGGAAAAACAATTAGTTAGGAAATAGTTTTATGAAAATATTAGTTACTGGAGGCACTGGCTTCATCGGTTCACATACCGTTGTGGCACTACTAGAAGAAGGTCATGAAGTCGTTATTGCTGATAATTTAGTGAACTCACAAAGAAATGTCGTCACTAAAATTAAACGGATTACAGGAGTAAAGCCGTTTTTTTATAAAGTCGATGTTGCTGATAAAAAAAGCATGCGAAAGGTTTTCAGCGAACATAAATTTGACGCTGTGATTCATTTTGCTGGGCTTAAAGCGGTTGGTGAAAGTGTGCAAAAACCGCTCCTTTATTACAGAAACAACTTAGATTCAACATTAACACTGCTGGAACTGATGAAAGAATTTGATGTGAAAAACATTCTTTTTTCCAGTAGTGCAACGGTATATGGCACCCCTGAAAACGTCCCGCTTAAAGAAGAAGACCCAATCGGCGGTACTACCAATCCCTATGGCACTACAAAGTTAATTATTGAGCAAATCTTAATGGATTTTGTGCACGCTAATGAAGGTTTTAAAGCAGTTAGTTTACGCTATTTTAATCCAATTGGTGCCCATCCTTCAAAATTACTTGGTGAATCACCAAATGATATTCCCAATAACTTAATGCCTTACATTAGCCGTGTCGCTAACGGGAAATTAAGTCACTTAAATGTGTTTGGTGATGATTATGAGACGCCTGATGGGACAGGAATTAGAGATTATGTCCATGTCCTTGATTTAGCTAATGGTCATGTTTTAGCGCTTAAAGCCTTTAGTTTCAATCATGCTTATAATGTTTATAACTTAGGGACAGGCAAAGGCACTAGCGTCCTCGAATTAGTGCATCTTTATGAAAAAGCAAATAAACTTAAAATTCCGTATGTCATTGGTCCACGTCGTGAGGGTGATATTGCCGCAAGCTACGCTGATATTACAAAAGCTAAAAATGAATTAGGCTTTGTTCCGCATTATTCAGTAAAAGATGCTTGTCGCCACGCTTATCTATTTGAGAAAAAACAAAAGTAATAATTTTTATATTTATATCAAAAAATTAAGGAGTAATGGTTAACCATAAATATTTTCATTTTACTTATGTAAGCAATATGTAAATAAATGGTAAAATTAAAAGAAGGAGGACGTAATATGGAAAATTACAGCCACAAATATAAAATCTCCCCCGAACTTACACTTTATGGTGCTTATTGGGGTGTTAAAAAACCGCGGGCGAATGTCTTAGTCATCACAGGGATGCAAGAACATGCAATGCGCTACACTGAATTTGCAAAATTCTTAAATGAAGCGGAATTTAGTGTATATAGTATCGACTATTTTGGACAAGGAGAAAATGTCACGCAAGGTGGTCATACTTTAGGTGTTTTACCTAATCACGGCTTTGAAAAATTTGTGACGGCGCTTGGTACTTTTGTAGAAAACCTAGCAAAAGATAAATTACCACTTTATGTTTTAGGGCATTCAATGGGTAGTTTCTTAGCGCAACGNTTCGTGCAACGTTATCCGCTTCTTTCTAAGAAAGTGGTAATTGTTGGATCAAACGGTCCTTCTGCACTTTTTGGAATGGGGAAAGCTATTGCCGCTCTCACCGTTAATAATCGTAACCGTGATAAAGAAAGTAAGTTACTTGCTAGTATGGCAATTGGTGCTTACTCAAAAGCTGTTAAAAATGCGCGTACTCCCGCTGATTGGCTTAGTTATAACGAAGACAATGTCAATACTTATCTCGCGCATCCGCTTGATGGGAAACCGTCATCAAAAGGTTTTTATTTAGAATTATTACGCGGCACGAGTAATTTATATAAGAAAAAGCATTATGTTGATGTCCCGCGTGACTTACCAATCTTTATTATTGCTGGTGCTGAAGACCCAGTAGGCGCTAACGGGAAAGGTATTATTAAACTAGGTAAATTTTATGCAAAACTTGGTTTTACTAATTTAGAAGTGAAGATTTACGAAGGAATGCGCCACGAAATATTAAATGAAACAGATCGGCGTGATGTTTACGCTGATGTCTTAAGTTTCTTAATGAGATAAAAGAAAGATACACTATAGTGGCGAAGCAAAAAAAGACGAATAATGTTATAACAGAAAACCGCCGTGCAAGTCACGATTATTTTCTTAGTGACTTTTTAGAGGTGGGAATTGTTTTAAAAGGCACAGAAATTAAGTCGCTTCGCCACAGTGGTGCCTCGCTTAAAGATACTTATATTGTTTTCCGTAACGGAGAAGCTTTCATTGAAGGTCTATATATTGCTCCATATGCTTTTGGTAATATTTTTAATCACGAACCACGCAGGACACGTAAACTTTTAATGCATAAACGCGAAATAGCACGCTATAGCGCAAATGTGCAAATAGCGTCAATGACATGCGTCGCCACAAAAATGTATTTTGTTCGTGGTCGTGTCAAGCTTACAATTGCGCTTGGTAAAGGCAAAAAACTTCATGACAAGCGTGATGCAATTAGAGAGCGCGAAGATAAATTAGCGATGGCAAAGGCTTTAAAGCAAGAAAGAAGTTCGCGTGATGACTAAAGAGCAAATTAAAGAGTATTTAACTAATACCCCGACTCGTTACGACAAAAGAGCGTATGACTCATTTTTAAAGGAACACGGAATCCCAAAATTACCGCCTGCAATTCATATAACAGGGACAAATGGGAAGGGAAGTACTGCCTATTACCTTGCCTTAAGTTTGCAAAATAGTGGGTATAATGTCGGCTTATATACATCCCCATCTTTTAAAAATGTTAACGAATTAGCGTGCATTAATGGTGAAGAAATTAGTGATGAATATATTAGTGAATGTATTAAAAAGTATGACGAAGACTTTAAAAAATATGAATTATCACTTTTTGAAATAATGACATTTATTAGCTTTAATTATTTTGCGGATAATAATCTTGATTATGTCGTTATTGAAGTGGGAATGGGCGGTTTACTTGACGCTACGAATGTTTTTACCCCGCTTATAAGCATCATTACTAATATTGGACTTGACCATCTTGATACACTTGGACCAGCAATTACGGATGTTGCTGAACATAAGGCGGGCGTTATAAAAAAAGGTGTGCCGGTCTTACTTGGTGATGCTGTTAGACGCGCTGAAAAGGTTGTCCTTGACACTGCTTTAAAACTTAACGCGCCAGTGTATCGCACGCATAATAATGCACTTGTTACAAGACATGATTTAGAGCGGATTAATTTTACATACAATGGTGAACATTACACGCTTTATAGCGGAGCACTTTATGAAGTAAATAATGCAGTAGCGGCACTTGACGCCATTGAGATATTAAAAAGTTTAGGTGTTAGTATTAAAAAAAGTGCGATTAAAGCTGCATTTAAAACTAAACCGTTTGAAGGTCGTTTTAATGTTATTCAAAAAGAACCAGCAATTATTGTTGATGGTTCACATAACCCACATGCAATTCGTGCTTTATTAAGTGATATTAAAGTATATGGTAAAAAGCTCAAAGTAGTGTTTGCTGCTTTTAATGATAAAGATTATTTTCAAGAAATTGATTTATTAATTTTAGCAGGGGCCACAATTACTTTAACAACTTTTGATCATCCGCGGGCTGTCAGAGATTTTGGATCAACACAACTTCCGTATATTGGTGAGCACAAAGTGGCAATTAAAGAAGCAGTGAAATCATTAAAGAAAAATGACATGCTTTTAATTGTTGGTTCGCTTTATTTTGCGCGCCTTGTTATTGATGAATTTAAAAGAGGTGAATATGCTTAAAACGAAACGACTCGTGACAGCATTAACACTAAGTGCTTTTTTAATTGCTATCAGTGTCGTTATTCAACGCTTTTTAGTAATTCCTTTTGGAATGCCTTCACTTTACCGCTTATCACTTGGTAATATTCCGATTATTATGGCTTCACTTTATCTTGGCCCCGTATTTGGTGCGATTGTGGGCGCGGCAAGTGATTTAATTGGGGCGACACTTTTCCCGGTCGGAACCCTTATTATTTGGCCAGTGATTAGTTCAACACTTTATGGTGTTGTGCCGTGGCTTATTTTACGCCTAGTGATGTATTTAGATAGAAAAATCAAAGTACCGCTTTTCTATGTATTTTTAGCTATTATTTTCATTGGCTTAGAAACATATATCTTTGTTAAGCCTTCAATTAGACACCCGTTTAATAGCACGCTTGACCCGATTATGTTTACGACAACTTTTAGAATTGTTTTTACGCTTGTTTTACTCCTTATCTTTAGCGGACTCATTATTACTTTTAATGTGCTTGTTAAAAAATATAAAGAAGGTGCTTATGAAAAATATACTGGTGCACCAACTTCACTAGCGTTTACACTGATGCTGATGACTTTCTTTGTCGATATTCTTTATTCGTCATGGTGGAAGATGTTCCAATTTAAAGTTGATTTTTTCGTCAGTGTCTTTTTCCACACTTTAATCATGTTTATTTTATTACCATTCCAAGTTGTGCTTTTATTAATTTTAAGTAATGTATACGCCAAAAGCAGAGTAGCAGAACTTTTAGCGCTACCCCCAAAAGAACATATAGATACAGACGATTAAGCCTTTTTATAATGTTTTAAACCTTAAGTTAGGCGTGAATTAACGCCTTTTTTAAAAACTACTAAAAAACTCCTAAACGCATTAGACACAATATGTCAAAATTAATACTTATAGTATTAATTATTAGTGTCTTAAATACCTTTGAATTTTAGGGGCTATTATCTTACAATAGTCGTAGTTAAAAAAGGAGTAAATGCTTATGTTTGAAGAACTTTTATTTATGTATGATCCGCGAACAAAAAAAGAAGAACAACGCGAAGATGATGACACGCTGGAAATGGCACAAGCGCTTGCTCTTTATGAAAAGCATTTAGAAGATAATAACTAATAAAAGTTATTGTGACTTTTAATAAATTACGCCTTAGGGCGTTTTTTTATTGCTTTTTTGATACACTAAAAGAGAGGTACAAAATTATGAATAATAAATGGTGGCATGAACGCATTTTCTATCAAATTTATCCACGGAGTTTTAAAGACACAAATGGTGATGGTGTCGGTGATATTCCTGGGATTATTTCTAAATTACCATATTTAAAATCACTAAATGTTGGGGCAATATGGATTTCTCCGCTTTACGCTTCCCCAAATTTTGATAATGGGTACGACATTAGTGATTATAAAGCAATCCATCCAGAATATGGCACGATGGAAGACATGGAGCGATTACTTGCGCAAGCTAAGAAACTTGACATTAAAATTATTATGGACTTAGTTATTAATCATACTTCCTTCCAGCATGATTGGTTTTTAAAGAGCAAGGATCCCAAAAGTGAATATCATAACTATTACTTTTGGCGTAAAGGTAAAATTAGTAAAAAAGGTAAAAAATTACCGCCGAATAATTGGCAATCAATGTTTACTGGACCAGCCTGGACTTATGAACCAAGTAATGACATGTGGTACTTACATCTTTTTACACGAGAACAACCTGATTTAAATTATGAAAACCCAAAAGTACTAGAAGAAGTTAAAAGTATTTTACGCTTTTGGCTTGATAAAGGTGTCGCAGGTTTCCGGTGTGATGTTATTAATTTAATTAGTAAAACTTCACTTAAAGACGGGAAGAAGCGCGTGTATAAAACAGGAAAAGAGCATTACTTAAATGCACCTGGGTGTCACTTAATCTTAAAAGAACTTAATGATGAAATACTAGAACCTTACGCGGCTTACACGGTTGGCGAAACAATGGATATTACTATTGACGCTGCTAAAGATTATTTAGATGGTGAATTAACGCAAGTGTTTGCCTTTGATCAAGTGCAAGTCGATTACTTTTTATTACCAACATTTAAACGGAAATATAAACCGCATCGGATGGTTAACGCCCTAAAGAAATGGCAACTTAAAATACCTTGGAATACAGTCTTTTATGAAAATCATGACTTGCCACGTAGTGTGAGTCGCTTTGGTAGTAAAAAGTATTATAAGGAAAGTGTTACGGCACTTTTAGCGTCAGTCTTATTCTTACGCGGAACACCGTATATTTATCAAGGACAAGAAATTGGAATGACAAATGTTGATTTTGGCGGCATTGAAAATATTGAAGATGTAAGTTCGCGTAATGTTTATAACTTACTGCGTAAATTTAAAGTACCGCGTAAACTTGCGTGGCGCTTTGTGAATAACTTTACGCGTGATCATGGCCGCAGTCCGGTACAGTGGAATGATAAAAAGCACGCTGGTTTTACTACTGGTAAACCGTGGTTAATGGTGAATCCAAATTATACAGAAATTAATGTTGAAGCTCAGGAAATAGATCAAGACTCAGTATTACATCATTATCGAAAAATGGCGACTTTACGGCAAAAAACAAAAGCTTTTAAAAATGGCGACCTAGAATTTAAGAAAACACATCGTGACATTTTAGCGTTTACGCGCACAGATGATTTAAACGAATATTTAGTCGTCATTAATTTAGCAAGTAAAGCACGCACTCATAAGTTAAATCTTGATGGTGAAGTACTTTATTCCAACTATCAAGAGTTTAGTGATAAGGCTAAAAAGTTGCGCCCATTTGAAGTGCAAATTATAAAACGCTTAGATTAAGACTCTTAACTAGCCCTTAACCTATAGCATTTATGCTATAATTAGCGCTGTTAAGGGAGGCTAATCATGAAACGTAAAGATTATATTAATTGGGATGAATATTTTATGGGAATTGCGATTCTTTCTTCGAAAAGAAGTAAAGACCCAAGTACCCAAGTTGGTGCATGTATTGCTGACGATGAAAATAAAGTCGTCAGTTTAGGTTATAACGGGATGCCTCGCGGAATTGATGATGATGTAATTCCGTGGGAAAAAGGTGAAGATATCAATAATAAATATTTTTACGTATGTCACGCTGAACTTAATGCCATTTTAAATACAAGAAGTGGAGCCTCACTTAAAGGATGTCGCTTGTATGTAACACTTTTCCCATGTAACGAATGCGCTAAAGCTTGCATTCAAGTCGGGATTAAAGAAATAGTGTATCTTGATGACAAGTATCATGAACAAGTGAATATGCGCGCTAGTCGCCATATGCTTAAATTAGCAGGAGTGAAATTAACACCATTTAAAGGTAAAGTGTTAGACCCCAAATTTAATGAATAAATATGCCTTAGAAATAATGAACTTAAATTACTCTTACGACAAAAATGTCGAAGTTTTAAACGGCGTCACTTTTAATGTTAAAGCGGGCACTTATGTTAGTGTTATCGGTCATAACGGCAGTGGGAAATCAACATTAGCGAAACTCATTGCTGGTATTTTAGACGTCGGTAAAGGGAGTGTCATTAAAGTATTTGGTAAGCCTTTATCTAGTTATGATGATGAGCGACCAGATATCGGGATTGTTTTTCAAAACCCCGATAACCAATTTATTGGTGCAACGGTGCGTGATGATATTGCTTTTGGTCTCGAAAATAAAAGAGTAGCCCATGCCGAGATGGATGACATAATTAATGAATACGCCGCTAAAGTAAAAATGAGTGAGTTCTTAGATAAAGAACCAAGCAACTTAAGTGGTGGACAAAAGCAACGCGTGGCGATTGCTGGTGTGTTAGCGATGAAACCACGCATTTTACTACTAGATGAAGCGACCGCGATGCTTGATCCACGTGGGAAACGCGAGATTAAAGAAATTGTGACAGAGTTAAGAAAAGAAGTACCAGACTTAACAATCATCAGTATTACGCATGACTTAGAAGAAACATTACATAGTGATGAAATTATTGTGATGAATGAAGGCAAAATTGTGCTGCAAGGTACACCGGAAGACATTTATAAGAATCACGAAACATTAACGAGTATTCGCCTTGATTTACCCTTTATTTTCCGGATTAAACTTGAACTTGAAAAACAAGGAATTAAAGTTAAGAGTAAAGATTTAGAAAGTCTTGCGGAGGAATTATGGCCATAAAGTTTCACCATATTTATTTTAGTTATGCGCCAAAGTCTCCTTTTCAATATGATGCATTGCATGATATTAATTTAGAAATTAAGCAAAATAGTTTTACAGCGGTTATTGGTCACACTGGTAGTGGAAAATCAACGCTTGTTCAACATATTAATGCACTTTTAGTCCCAACTTCTGGTGCCGTTAAAGTTGAAGATTTTCTTATTTTGCCTTGTAAAAAGAAAAAGTACTTACGACAATTAAACCGTAAGCTTAAAAGTAAAAAAGTAAGTGCCGAACAAAAGCAAAGACTAGCGTTTTTAAAAAGTATTGTTGAAAGTGGCGCTGCTTATAAAGTTAAAGAATTACGAAAAAAAGTTGGCGTTGTCTTTCAGTTTCCTGAATATCAACTATTTGAAGAGACCGTCATTAAAGATGTTGCTTTTGGCCCGAAAAATTTTGGGGTGAGTAATGAAGAAGCACTAGCGTTAGCGAAAAACGCTTTAACATTAGTCGGGATTGATGAATCCTTTTATAGTCGTTCCCCATTTGAACTTTCCGGTGGTGAAAAACGCCGGGTGGCAATTGCTGGTATTTTAGCGCTTAAGCCTGAAATTTTAGTGCTTGATGAACCAACTGCGGGTCTAGATCCTTTAAGCGCCCATGAAATGATGGAAGTTTTCGCTAATATTCACAGAGCGGGGACAACAATCGTGTTAGTCACACATGATATGGATTTAGTGCTGCGTTACGCTAGTGATGTGGTGGTGATGAAAGACGGGAAGATTGTCGAAGAAACAACACCACAAAAACTTTTCGCTGATGTGAAAGAAGAATATAGTTTAGAAGTACCAGCATTCTATGCTTTTATGCAAGCGTTAGTGCAGCGCGGCTGTCCACTTGATATTACTAAAATAAATACTGTAAGTGATTTAGCAAAAATGGTGAAAAACCTTAAGGAGCAAGCAAAGTGAAAAATATCTCCTTAGGGCGTTATATGCCTGCTGATTCATTTATGCATAAAGCTGATCCACGGATTAAATTTTTTGGTTTAGTCGTATTTATGGTTTTAATCTTCCTAAAGTTTGCTAATCCTGCCATGGACTTTTTGATGTACGGGATTTACGCTGTTGTTGTTTTTATTTTAATGAAAGTAACAAAATTAAAGATTTTTTCACTCTTTAAACAACTAAAAAGCTTGTGGTTTATGATGATTTTCTTACTAATAATTAATATATTTACATTTAGAAATAGTGAAGGTAATATCTTATTCATGATTGGTAACTTTGCGATTAAAGATGCAGCGCTTTATCAAACACTATACATTTTCATTCGCCTTGTGTTAATGATTGCTTTAACATCGGTTTTAACCGCAAGTACGAGACCGCTAGACTTAACTTATGCGATTGAGTGGTATATGAGTCCGCTTAAAGTTATTCGTTTTCCAGTTCATGAAATAGCGATGACACTGTCAATTGCACTCCGGTTTATTCCGACTTTACTTGATGAAACGGGACGAATTATGCGAGCGCAAGAAAGTCGTGGTGTTGATTTTAAAGGCGGGAAGGTAAAAGAAAAATTACGCGGTGTTGTCGCACTTATTGTTCCGCTTTTTGTTAGTGCCCTCCAACGCAGCGATGAGCTCGCTAATGCGATGATTGCGCGCGGGTATGACCCACAGGCTAAAAGAACGCGTTATCGGATTTTACGGTTTACTTGGCGTGATTTAATTGTTTTATTACTAGCGGTTAGTTTTTTAACGCTTGTTATTTTACTACGTGTCTATCATATTGATTTAGCAAATATGCTCTATGTTAATATCCAAAATTTACTATCTCTTTGGGGGCTTAAGTAATGCGCTACGTCGCAATAGTAAAGTACTTAGGCACAAATTACTTTGGGTGGCAAAGGCAACCCTTTGAAATTAGTGTCCAACAAGTAATAGAAGATAAGTTATCAACAATTTTTAATACGGAAATTGTAATTTATGCTTCAGGTAGAACGGACGCTAGAGTTCATGCTTACGGGCAAGTGTTTCATTTTGACGCTCCGCCTTTTCCTGTTAGTAAATTAAAGTATGCCTTAAATAAAATGCTACCTGGTGATATTGAAATTGTTAAATTACAAAAAGCAAAAGATGACTTTCATGCGCGGTATGCCGCTAAAAGTAAGACATATGAATATCTAATTTACTTAGGTGCAAAAGATCCGTTTTTATTTAATAGAGTGCTTTTTTATCCTTTTGCATTAGATGAGAAAAAGTTACGGAAAGACGCTAAATTATTTGTCGGTACACATAACTTCCAAAACTTCACAAGTAAGAAAGAAGATGAGGCTAATTTTGTCCGTAATATTAGTGCAGTGAAAATACAAAAGAGCGGCAAAATGCTAAAGATTGTGTTTATTGGTGAAGGATTTATGCGTGGCCAAATTAGGATGATGGTTGGCGCATTACTCGCGCAAAATGCGGGTAAAGAAGATGCAAACTTTATTAAAGACAACTTAAATTCAAAAGAACGAAAAATCATTAGTCATAAAGTAATTGGTGATGGGCTTTATTTACGCAAAGTAAAGTATTAGGCTTATAATAAAATAGTAGTTAAAGGAGCAAAGTTATGGGAAGAGCATTTCAAGTTAGAGCGGCAAGTATGGCAAGTACCGCAGCGAAAAAGAGTGCACTTAATATGCGGGCCTCAAAAGAAATTTTTATGGTGGCAAAAAGCGGAGGCACTGATCCTAATTCCAACTTAGCCTTACGCGCAGCGCTTGATAAATATCGAGCAATGGGTGCGACAAAAGATGTCATGGAACGGGCGATTAAAAAGGCGGAAGGAGATGACGCTTTTGCTTATATTCCAGGGCGTTACGAAGTGATGGGCCCAGGTGGCAGTCAACTTGTAATTGATACTTTAACTGACAATGTTAATCGCGCGATTAGTGATATTAAAGCTGTGCTTAAAAAGACGGACTCGATCTTACAAACAGTTGCTTATAACTTTACCGAAACAGGTATCTTTTTATTCGCAGGCAATAATCTTGAAGAAATAACAGAGACATTAATTCTTAATGATGTTGATGTATGGGATATTAATGAAGAAGATGATGTGATTGAAGTTCTTGTTAATCCGACTTCATACGGTAAAACACGCGATACATTATATTCTTTAGGGATTAAGGAATTTAACATTAGTGAAATTCAAATGATTCCTAACGATAAAGTAACACTAAATGCAGAAGACACTGAAGTATTTAAACGCATTATTGATATGCTAGAAGATGTCCAAGATGTCCAAGAAGTGTATCATAATGTTAATGTGCCCACTGAAGAGTGATATAATATTAGTGGCAAAAATATAAGGAGGAACTTTATATGCGTAGAAATGCAAATCCAATATTCCGTAATATGAATAATGATATGAATCAAGCAATGACAAGTAGTGTGCCAGTTGATGTGACAGTTAGCACAGCATCATGGAGCGGCATTGCCCTTAAAACATTATTACTCGTACTCATTATGATTGCTGCGGGACTTAGTACATGGTTTTTACCATTCCCTGTCGTCGTCGGTTTTTTAATCTTTGGTGGTATTGCTTCATTCTTCTTCGTGTTCTTCGCAATGCGAAGTGTGAAAACTGCTCCTGTTTTAAGTGTGTTATATGCAATAACTCAGGGGATAATGTATGGCGCACTGACATTTATTGTTGAAACCTACTTCCCTGGTGTTGGTGTAATGGCACTTGTGGCGACTTTTGGCATTGTTGGTGTGATGGCTTTCTTACATAGTATTAAAGCTGTACGCGCTACACCAGGCTTAATTCGTTTTGTTTTTGCAGCCTTATTAATGGTAATGATTAGTAGTTTAGTACTTTTCATTATTAGCCGTGTTGCCCAAGATTTATATTTAAGTTATGTTGATAATTACCCGCTGATGGTCATTGTCAGTGCATTCTTAGTCGTGCTTGGGGCGATTATGCTCATTCTTGACTTTAATAATGCTGAAACAATCGTCCAAAGCGGAGCGCCAAAAATTTATGAATGGCAAGTAAGTTTAGGGTTCTTAGTTACCCTTGTGTGGATTTATTTACAAGTCATTCGCTTTCTTCTTGTTCTCGCTCGGAATCGAGAATAAGGAATATATGTTAGCAAAAAGACGGCCACTACATGTGGTCGTTCTTTCTTTATTGTCGCGCTTTACTTTGTAAAGAAACCTTTACGAATTGCTTATACTGTTAAAATTCACATAAATGAAGTTATAATGCTTATAGGTGATTAATATGATAAAAGTAAAAAACTTACACAAAACATATAAAAAAGGTGTTAAGGCTGTAAATGGTCTTAATTTTAAAGTTAAAGCTGGAGAAATTTTTGGCTTATTAGGTCCTAATGGTAGCGGTAAAACGACAACGATCAACGCTATTCTTGATTTAGTGGATTATGAAACAGGCGAAATTATTTTATTTGATAATAAATATAAGACTAAAGTTGAAGCCAAAAAGCATATCGGACTTATTACCCAAGAAGTTGGTGTCTTTAATGAATTAACAGTTAGAGAAAATATTGATTATTTCTGCGGACTTTATATAAATGATGAAAAACTCCGTGCACAATATGTTGAAGAAGCGATGGACTTTGTGCAAATTAAAGATTTTGCAAAGTTTAAACCAAAGAAACTTTCAGGCGGATTACTCCGGAGATTACATATAGCGTGCGGCATTGCGCATAAACCAACGCTTATTTTCTTTGATGAACCAACCGTTGGGATTGACCCACAGAGTCGTAATCACATCTTAGAACAAATTAAAGTATTAAATAAAAACGGGGCGACAATTGTTTATACTTCGCATTACATGGAAGAAATTGAAATGCTATGTGACTATATTTTAATTATGGACAAAGGCCAAGTTATTGCCGAAGGAAATTATGATGCCTTAATTGATCAAATCGATTTAGCGGAATACATTGAAATTGAATATAAAGGCGAAATGCCGCTAAAAGTTGTGACAGAAATAAATGAATTACCAGGTATTCTTGAAGTGATCCACACTAAGGAGAAGTTAGTAATTAAGACGAGTGAAGACGATAAAGCATTTATTAAAATTATTCATATTTTAGAAAATAACAATGTTGATTATTCGCGGGCTAATGCGAATAAACCAAGTTTAAATGATGTATTTTTGGAGTTAACTGGTAAAGAGTTACGGGACTAAGATGAAAAGTTTATTTATTTTAAATTTAAAGAAATTACTTAAAAATAAAGAAATTGTTTTTTGGGCGTTATTATTTCCAATTATATTAAGTACTATTTTTCATATTGTGTTTGATGGTATTCGCAATCGTGATAACTTTGAAACACTTAAAGTAAATTATGTTTCCACAAACTTTACTGCCGAGGACAAAGCGTTTTTAGTTGAAGAAATGCTCACTAACAAAGCTGAATACATTAAAAACGAAGGCACAGATAAAGCACAAACAGTAAAGATCTTTGCACTTAGCGAAAAAACTAAGGCTGAAGCCGAAAAAGAATTTAAAAAAGATAAGACCATTTATTTTTATAAGGAAGATGGGGCATTTAAAATTAAAGCATCTTCACAAAATATAAGTACCGCGATATTACAAACATTTATTGATGACTATCAAAACTTTATTAAGGTTACGACACTCTTAGTCGCAGAAAGTAATGGTACATTATCATTTCAAGACGCCATGAATAAACATGTTGCAAGCTATGCTTATACATATGACTTTGATTCTGGTGATAAAAAAATAGATTATGTTAATAACTATCACTATACAGTACTTGCGATGGCGATAATTTATGGGGCATTTCTTGCGACAGAACAAGCTAAAATCTTTCAACCAAATAGTTTTGCTTTTGCTAAACGCGTTACAGTTAGTGGCGCTAGTCGCGCTAAATTATTAGTGAGTGCCTTACTTAGTTCACTCGTTGTGCAAACAGCAATTATTGCGCTTTACATTGCAATATTAGTTTTCATTTTTAAAGTGACATTTGCTAATATTGGTTTAGCGCTTTTAGCTGCATTAATTGGTGTTATTTTAGTGAATATAAATGGCTTTTTCATTGGGATTGTCTTTAATAAACTTAGTCAAAATGCAGTGATTGCTATCATTATTTTAGCGGGTACTATCGGCGGGTTCCTCTCAGGGATGATGATATCATCAATGAAGTTTTTTGTTGGCACTAAAATGCCGCTTTTGTCTTATATAAATATCAACGCATTAATTAGTGATTCATTTGTTAGTCTTGATTTTGGTAATATGACTCGTTACTGGAATAATATGCTAGCGATGACCGTTATCGGTGTCATTCTCTTTGGTGTAACGCTTATTAAATTTAATCGGGAGAGCAATAAATAAGATGGGGTTTAAATTATTTTTCAAAATTGTTAAAGCAAACTTCGTTTCATTTCTCGCTTATGTTTTAATTTTAGTTGTTAGTGGTCTTATGTTTGGGTTAAGCGATAGTGGCGCCGCTAATGAAGACTTTAAAATTTTAGCGCCAGTCTACTACGCAAATATTACAAATGAAACAGTCGATGACTTACCAAGTGATAACACTTTAATTTTCGATTATTTAATGGACAATAATTTAATTAGTGAAGAAAGTGATGATCCGTTTTCCCAAGGCTTTTATACATACACTTTAAACTTTGTGAATGTAAAGAAAAATATTAAGCCAAGTGAAGTAAATGACGCTATTTATGCCGGAGTTGTGCGTGGCGCACTCATTATTCCGAAGGATTTATCAACTTTAACGCGGGAAAATGCATTATTTATTTTTCATACGAATTCGCAAGATTTAGCGACAATAACCCCAACAAAAGCCGCCCTTAATAAGTTTATTAATACTTACCACGACTTAAAAGAAGTTAGTGCTACAGCCGGGAATAACTTATCCGCTACTGAGTTAACAAACAAAACATTAATTGCGCTTGAAAAAGAAACGGAGATAGTTTATGAAAATCCAAATCGCACAAAACTGTCGATGTTAAGCCATTTCTTTTCATTTTCAACTTACATTATGTCAGCAGTTATTATCTTGCTTGTTAGTATTGTAATGTATGAAATTAAACGCCGTGAAATATTAATGCGTATTTCGATAACGCCCTACAGCATGCCGCGCTTAATCGTGGGCCTTATCTTTGGAGCAATAACCCTTTCGCTTCTGTTAGTAGGCCTAGTTTATGTCTTAGCAATTATTTCTTATCCAAAAATTGCTTTAAGCATAACTGGATTATACTTAACACTTAATATTATGCTATTTACTTTACCACTTACGGCACTAGCGATGGTCATTGGCCTTGTAATTAGTAAAGCTGAAATCGTCTCCATCATTAGTACAGTCTTTGCTTTAGCGCAAGCCTTTTTCTCTGGAGCTTTTTTACCAACATTCCTCTTACCCAAGTCGATTATTAATGTTGGGAAAGTCTTTCCCGCTAGTCATACAGTGACAATTAATAACTTGCTTGCCGAAGGATTAAATACAAACGGACCAAGCATCTTATTAAATATCGGTATTTTACTAGCCTACTTTGCAGTATTCCTTACAATTGCCATCATTCTTAGCAAGAAAATTACGAAACGCGAAGGTTAATTTCATCTTTATGTCGGCTTATCAATTATATTGATAAATAAAATAACGAATTAAGTTGACAATATATTTATAATATATTACTATTAATCACGGCATTATCTGCCTTTTGTCGTCCCGGTAAGACGAAAATTGGTAAAGGAGAAATACAAATATGCTACGTCAAACAACACATGCGAATGCTGCAACCGTTGAACGTAAATGGTATGTCGTTGACGCTACTGATCTTCCACTCGGTCGGTTAGCGAGCGAAATCGCCATGACGCTCATGGGCAAAAACAAACCAGAATATACCCCACATGTTGATTGTGGAGATTATGTTATCGTTGTTAACGCTGACAAGGTTAGTTTAAGCGGCAATAAGCTCAAAACAAAGAAATATTACAACACCAGCCAACGTCCTGGCGGTTTACGCGTGCGGACAGCAGGTGAAATGCTCGCAAATTATCCTGTCGAAATGATGGAAAGAGCAGTGTGGGGCATGGTTCCAAAAGGTCGTCTTGGCCGTCAAATTATTAAGAAATTATTTGTCTATGCTGGACCAGAACACAAACATAGTGCACAACAACCAGTGGAACTACCCTTACGTTATATTGGAGGAAGTAAATAATGGCAAAGAGAAAAGCAGAAACTTACTTAGGTACTGGCCGTCGTAAATCAAGCGTCGCACGCATTATTTTGAAACCTGGTAAAGGTTCAATTATTGTTAATGATCAAGATGTTAATGATTACATGCCTTATCAAACCTTAGTTATGGACTTAAAACAACCATTAACTTTACTTGATGTTGCCGACAAATATGATGTCATCGCTAATGTTCATGGTGGTGGCTTTACCGGTCAAGCAGGGGCAATCCGTTTAGGAATTGCGCGTGCTTTACTTGAAGCTGGCCTTGATCGCGGTACACTTAAACGCGCGGGAATGTTAACCCGTGATGCTCGTGCCAAAGAACGGAAGAAATACGGTCTTAAAGGCGCTCGTCGTGCACCACAATTCTCCAAACGTTAATATAACTACACGAGAACAAACGAAAGTCTGGTTCAAAATGCCAGACTTTTTCTTATATTAAAAACTTTTAATGTTAAAAAAGTTGCAATATGATCAATGTTGTTATATTATATATTAGCGTCCGCAGATGGGCCCTTAGCTCAGTTGGTTAGAGCGCACCCCTGATAAGGGTGAGGTCGATAGTTCAAATCTATTAGGGCCCACCATTTGCAAGTAAAGTCACTACTTTGTAGTGATTTTTTTGTAAAGAATAAGTAAACTTCCTCTATTTACCATACATAAATGTTAAAATACGATGGTGAGGTGAAAATATGAAACAAGAACTAATTAAAAACAATTATTACGAAGCTGTTAATAAAGAATGGATTGATGCCGCAGTAATTCCTGGTGATCAACCAATGATGTCAGCATTTTTAGAACTACATTTAGATATTGAAAAGTTATTAATGGATTTAGCGAAAAAATGGGATAAAGACCAAACAGGATTAAATAATCATCTGCAAGAATTCGTTAAGCTTTACAAAATGACGAATGATTTTGCTACAAGAGAAAAGCTTGGTGCTGAACCACTTAAACCAGTAATTAAGAAAATCTTAAATTTAAAGTCACTTAAAGACTTAGAAAAAAATATGAAAGATTTTGTGTTAGATGGAGTGGATTTACCATTTAGCTTTATGGTGTTCCAAGATTTTAAAGATTCAAATAACGAGGTGCTATATTTTACCGCTGCGAATTTATTCTTACCAGATACTTCATATTATGAAAACGAAGAAACGAAACAACAACTTATTGGGTTATTTACAATGACGACAATGCAAGTGCTAAGTTTATATGGTTTAGAAGAAGAAGCGGCACAAGACTTATTAAATAAAGCGTTAGCGTTTGACGCGATGCTAGTGCCAGTGACGATGTCGAGTGTTGAAAGAGCCGACATGATTAAAATGTATAACCCATTATTAAAAGATGAATTTGCCAGTAAAACAAAAACATTTAATTTACTCAAAGTTGCGGAAGCATTAGTCGGGCAAGATGTTGATAAAGTAGTAGCAATGAATTTAGACTTTATTGATAAGTTTGAAGAAATTGTTAATGACGCTAATTTTGAACTAATTAAAGCGTGGATGGTTGTCTCTAACATCCTTACATTCAGCGCTGAATTAACGGAAGAATTACGGGTTGCTGGTGGTGCTTTTGGCCGCGCTTTACAAGGTATTGCGGAAGCACAATCACAAGAAAAAGCAGCGTTTTATCAAGCTTATGACCGTCTTTCACAAGCTGTTGGGCTCTATTACGGCTTAACTTACTTTGGGCCAGAAGCTAAAAAAGATGTTGAAGATATGGTTAATACTATTATTGGTGTTTATAAAGACCGGATTAATAAAAACACATGGCTTAACGCTGAAACAAAAGCAAAAGCAATTCTTAAACTTAACACCATGAAAGTACATATTGGTTATCCGCGTGAATTACCAAAATATTATGATAAATACAAAGTTGGCAGTTACGCTGAAGGGTCAAATTTAGTGAAAGAAAAACTTAAATATAGCCGTTTAGTGCAAAAAGAAAACTTTAAGAAATATAATAAAAAACCAAATCGTAATTTATGGGCAATGCCAGCTTCAATGGTTAATGCTTACTATCAACCAATGAACAATCAAATCGTTTTCCCTGCTGCGATTTTACAAGAACCATATTATAGTTTAAGTCAAGGTCGTAGCGCTAATTACGGCGGAATTGGTGCAGTTATTGCCCATGAAATCTCGCACGCCTTTGATAATAATGGCGCAAAGTTTGATGAATACGGCTCACTTAATAACTGGTGGACAGATGAAGATCTTAAAACATTTGAAGAAAAAGCACAAAAAATGATTGCATTATTTGATGGTGTTGAATCAGGATACGGGCCGTGTAATGGTACTTTAACCGTTTCCGAAAACATCGCTGATAGTGGCGGAATCCGCTGTGCCTTAGAAGCAAGCAAAAAAGAAAAAGATCATAATTATGAAGAATTCTTTAAAAATTGGGCGCGTGTCTGGCGGCAAAAATCTAGTCCAGAATTTATGCAATTACTCTTAACTGTTGATGTGCATAGTCCATCAAACTTACGTGCAAATATGCAACTTAAAAACCTCGTTGAATTCCAAGAGTTTTATAATTTAACGGAACAAGACGAAATGTATTTAGCAAAAGAGCAAATGGTTGAAATTTGGTAAACAATCAAATCTTGTAAACTAAGAGGGCTTGTCCCTCTTTTTTAATTGCTATTTATAAATGATTTTGCTATTATATTACAAGGTCGTCCCTTCCGGACACTTAGCTCAGATGGGAGAGCGTTTCCTTCACACGGAAGAGGTCGGGGGTTCGATCCCCTCAGTGTCCACCATTTATTTAACGCCGACGTGGCTCAATTGGCAGAGCAACTGATTTGTAATCAGTAGGTTGTAGGTTCGAGTCCTATCGTCGGCACCATTACTTGCAAACGTGGCGGAACTGGCAGACGCGCTAGACTTAGGATCTAGTGGGGAAACCCATGCAGGTTCAATTCCTGTCGTTTGCACCACGTTACTTAAATTGCTCCTTAAACGGGGCATTTTTTATTAATTCCAATAGCGTTAGTGATAAAAAAGTGATAAAATAATGTGTAAATAGTTTAAATAGGAGTTTATCATGATTAATTATGCCCAAAAGATAAGAGAGTATCGTGAACGAAAGTTTTTGACACAAACAGAATTCGCGGCGCTTCTTGGTGTTTCTATCGCATCAGTGACGAGATGGGAAACAGGACATTATCAGCCAACAATGAAAGTTAAGAAAAAAATATACAATTTATTAGTTGAGGCTGGAATTGAAATAGAATAAAAGGAGATTAACTATTAGAGGTTAAGAAAAAAGATAAGAGTATAGTAAAAAAACTCCACAAGGCTGTAGGTAAAATTAACAAGTAAATAGTGTAATTGTTATACCCGGAGAAAGAGGAGAATATTATCTAATCATTAATTAAACCGGGTAGGATTAGATAATATGAAATTAAGTTTTGAAAAACGAAATTAAATTATTTGAAGGCAAACAAATTAGAACACATTGGGATGAAGAAAAAGAAGAATAGTATTTTAGTGTTGTAGATATCATTGGCGTCTTAACAGAGAGCAAAGACCCCGGAGCATACTGGAGAAAGCTAAAACAGCGATTAAAAGAAGACGGAAGTGAAACCGTGACATTTTGTCACGCTTTGAAATTGAAAGCATCAGATGGGAAAATGCGTAACACTGATATCGCTGATATACGAGGAATTTTTCGCATCATACAATCTGTTCCATCGCCTAAAGCCGAGNCTTTCAAGATGTGGTTAGCGGAAGTAGGAAAAGAGTGGGTTGATGAAATAATGGANCCAGAGCTAACTATTGATCGTGCTTTACGCACATATTTAGCAAAAGGTTACACCCGTGAATGGATTAATCAAAGATTACAAGCAATATCGGTACGTAAAGAGTTAACAGATGCGTGGCAAGATCATGGTGTTAAAGCTGGTTCAGAATACGCAATATTAAGAAATGAAATTACAAAAGCCTGGAGTGGAATGACAACTAGGCAATATAAAAATCTAAAAGGTTTAACAAAAGAAAGTTTACGAGATAATATGTCAACAACAGAAATTGTGTTAAACATGCTTGCAGAAACGGCCACTAAAGAAATTATTAATGTAAAGCATCCTGATGGACTTGAAGAAAATATCGAGATAGCAAATGAGGGTGGGAGTGTTGCCAAAGCGGCGCGCGAAGCAATTGAGTCAAAAACTGGAAAAAAAGTTATAACGAGTAAAAAAGCACTTGATTTAGGAAGAGTAATTACCGCTATAACCGAAAAAAATGATGATGATAATGAAAAATAATAAGATAATGCGTTGTAATTGACATGTACGCTTTTTAAGAATATCTAAGATTTTTCAATGTCTCATTAAAAAAACATTTATAATATTGTTTTGAATTTATAATATTAATATTATAATCATAGTTGTATCTGGAAATAAATACCGATAGGAGACGAATATGTGCCAAAAAACATTTGAAGAAAAACTTGCGGAACTTGATGCTTGTATTGAAAAGCATCAAAAGAGTCCAGGGCCACTGATGCCCACATTACATGATGCTCAAGAAATATTTGGAGCAATTCCCTTAGAAATTCAAAAGCATATTAGTAAGAAATTAGGCGTGAGTGTCGCCCACATTAATGGTGTTGTGACATTTTACTCACGTTTTTCTTTAACCCCGAAAGGAAAATACATTATTTCAGTTTGTATGGGGACAGCGTGTTATGTTAAAGGCGCGCAAGCTATACTTGACGCTGTGCAAAGTGAATTAAAACTTAAACCAGGCGAAACTAGTGAAGACGGTTTATTTACGCTTGAAGCAACGCGCTGTATTGGTGCATGTGCGCTTGCCCCTGTTTATTCAATTAATGATGAAATTTATGGCGGTGGGACAAGTAAGAAAATTCTTGAAGACTTACGAAAAATAATTAAAGCAGAGGAAGAAAAAAATGATCAAAACAAAGCGTGATTTAGAAGTAATTAAGAAAAGAATGCAACCAGATTTTCATTTACGGAAAGAAGAACATAAATATCGGTTATTGTTTCGTTATAATGAAAAAACAGTAATTCAAAATATTGAAAAAATAATTGATCTCTGTTTAGCGGCTATTTATCAAGATAAACTTGATGCAGTAGCAATTAAAGTTTATGATACACGCGTTGAAGATAAATTGATTTTAGTTGTTAAAGAGAAAAATCGTGCTGTTCGTTACAACATTAAAAATGAAGCGATGGTTACTGAAATATTAAATAAACATATTGGTCAAGGTAAAGTCGTATATGAATACGTTGACGTGATGGATAAGGAGGCTTAATTATGCATAAACATTATGAAATTGTCCTTTGTGGTGGTTCTGGATGTGTTTCCTCAAAGAGTCAATTAATTAAACAAAAATTTGAAGAAATCCTTGCCCGCGAAAACTTAAGCGATTTTGTAAAGGTTTATATGACAGGATGCTTTGGCATGTGTGAAAAAGGACCAGTTGTTGTCGTTTATCCTGATCAAACATTTTACGCGAAAGTAAAAATTACTGATGTTGAAGAAATAGTGGAAAGCCATATTAAAAAAGGTTTAATTGTTGATCGTATTTGTCATCATGAATTTGATGAAAAATTGCAAAAAATGGTGTATAAAAATTTACATGAAATGAAATTCCATAGTGCCCAAAAACGTTTAGCGCTCCGTAACTGTGGGGTAATTGATCCTGATGAAATTGATGAATACATTGGGCGTGATGGCTATTTTGCCCTTGAAAAAGCTTTACGGATGGAGCCTAAAGAAATTATCCAATTAATTACTGATTCAGGCTTAAGAGGGCGCGGTGGGGGCGGGTTCCCCACGGGGTTAAAATGGCAACTTGCGGAACGGTTCCGTGGTGGACAAAGTTATGTTATTTGTAACGCTGACGAAGGTGACCCAGGTGCCTTTATGGATCGCTCAATTTTAGAAGGTGATAGTCACGCTGTGATTGAAGCAATGATTATTAATGGTTACGCTATTGGGGCAAATCAAGGATTTGTTTATATTCGCGCTGAATATCCTTTAGCGGTTAAACGGCTACAAAATGCGATTAATCAAGCTTATAAATACGGTTTATTAGGCAAAAATATCATGAATAGCGGTTTTGATTTTGATTTAGAAATTAGACTTGGCGCTGGTGCTTTTGTCTGTGGTGAAGAAACGGCCCTTATTTCATCTATTGAAGGTGGACGCGGGATGCCGCGCAATAAACCGCCATTCCCTGCTGAACACGGGTTATGGGGAAAACCTACAATTATTAATAATGTGGAAACTTACGCTAATATTCCGCAAATTATTTTAAATGGTCCAGAGTGGTTCCAAAAGATTGGCACTGAGCGTTCTAAAGGTACAAAAGTGTTTGCCTTAGGCGGTAAAATTAATATTACTGGGCTCATTGAAGTACCGATGGGCACAACATTACGCGAAGTTATTTATGATATCGGTGGCGGAATTCCTAATGGCAAGAAATTTAAGGCTGTCCAAACTGGCGGACCAAGTGGTGGCTGTTTAACTGAAGAAGATTTAGATACACCAATTGATTACGATACATTAATCCAAAGAGGTTCAATGATGGGTTCCGGCGGTATTATCGTCATGGACGAAGATAACTGTATGGTTGACGTCGCTAAGTTTTATCTTGACTTTATTGTTGATGAAAGTTGTGGTAAGTGTACACCGTGTCGCGAAGGCACAAGACGTCTTTATGAACTTTTAGAAAAAATTACTGAAGGTAAAGGTACACTCGAAACACTTGAAGAATTAAAACAACTTTGTTACGACGTTAAAGATACTTCGCTTTGTGGTTTAGGTCAAACCGCGCCAAATCCGATTCTTAGTACGTTTAATAAGTTTTATGATGAATATGTTGAACACGTCGTTGATAAAAAATGTCGCGCTGGTGTATGTAAATCATTAACGACACTTTATATTACCGATAAATGTATCGGTTGTACGAAGTGTGTGCGCAATTGTCCAGTTAACTGTATCACTGGCGAATTACGGAAGTTACACCGGATTGACACAACAAAATGTATTAAATGTGGTGCGTGTATTCAAAATTGTCCAGTACACGCCATCATTCATGTATAGAGGTAATGATTATGATTAAAAAAGTAAATATTACAATTGATAATAAAAAATTAGAAGTTGATAGTAATATCACTGTTTTACAAGCGGCTACTGATGCGGACATTAATATTCCGCGCCTTTGTTTCCTTAAAGGTATCAGTGAAACTTCATCATGCCGGATTTGTGTTGTCGAAGACGTTGGTCGTAATCGGCTTGTTAACTCATGTACTTATAAAGTATATGAAGGACTAAATATCTTAACAACTTCACCACGGGTTATTAAACAAATTAAAATTAACTTAGAACTAATTGCTGGTAACCACCAATTTGATTGTTGGGCATGTTCACGGGAACACAACTGTGAATTACTTGAATTATTACGGCGTTTTAATATTGATAATCATTACAACATTAATAAAGAAATTAAAAAACGTGAATGGATTGTTAATAAAAGCGAATCAATGGTGCTTGATAGTAGTAAATGTATTTTATGTGGGCGCTGTATTGATGCCTGTAATCATTACACTGGATTAGGTATCCTTGGTTTTAATAACCGCGGATTTATGACAAGTGTTGGTCCTGCTGGTGGTGTGAATATTGGTGAGGCTGGTTGTATATATTGTGGTAAATGTATTCAAAGTTGTCCAACAGGAGCATTACGCGAAAAAGATGATGTTGATCGCGCTTTTGACTTACTTGATGAAGAAGGCGCTTATGTTGTTGCGCAAATTGCTCCAAGTGTTAGAGCAACATTAGGTGAAGAATTTGGTTACCCAATGGGTACTAATGTCGAAGGTAAAATTTACCACGCATTAGAAAAACTTGGGTTCCATGATGTAGTGGATGTTAACTTTGCCGCTGACTTAACAATTATGGAAGAAGGCACTGAATTAATTGGGCGTTTAAAAGCATTCCTTGACGGTGATAAAGATGTGAAGTTACCACTTTTTACAAGCTGTTCACCAGGCTGGATTCGTTATATTGAACGCTATGCTCCTGAATACTTAGGACATGTTTCTTCATGTAAATCACCACAAGGCATGAGCGGAGCGATTATTAAAAATTATTATGCGCAAAAATTAGGGATAGAACGCGAAAAGATTAAAGTCGTGTCAATCATGCCGTGTATTGCTAAAAAATACGAAGCAAGTCGTCCAGAAATGGAAGTTGATGGTGTTCGTGATATTGATTTAGTACTCACAACTCGTGAATTAGCGCGTTTTATTAAACGCCATGTCATTGATTTTGATATGTTAACAAATAAACAATTAACAAGCCCGCTTGCCTCTTACACTGGCGCTGGTGTTATTTTTGGCGTAACAGGTGGCGTTATGGAAGCAGCATTACGTACTGTTAAAGCATTACTTGAAAAAGAAGATGCTTATTTAATCGATATTCGTGAAGTACGCGGCTTTGAAAGTATTAAAGAAGCAACCTTAACAATTGATGGTAAAGAACTTAACTTTGCGGTTGTGCACGGCGCTAAACATTTTAAAGAAGTGCTTGAACTAGTAAAAAGTGGTAAAAAGCAATATGCCTTTATCGAATTTATGGGGTGCCATGGCGGCTGTATCTTTGGTGGAGGTCAACCGATTACTAAAGCTAAAGACTTTGAAAAGATTGATGTATTGAAAGAGCGCGCTAAAGCACTCTACCGCATCGACCAAAGTGGAAAAATCCGCCGTTCACATGAAAATCCACATGTCTTAAAATTATATGAAGAATTTTTAGGCCATCCTGGCTCACATTTAGCGCATAAACTATTACATACAACATATAGTAAAAAGGATGTGTATTAAATGAAAAAGAAAATTGCGACTTTGTTATTAACTAGCTTACTTTTAGGTTGTCAAAAACAGACTGTTAAATTATCTTTATTAGTGCCTGCTGGCAGCCCGTTATTAACAGTTGCAGGTGTAACAAGTGAATTAGAAAAAGAAGTGACAGTTGGACCCGACTTAATTCCGGCAGCGTTTACTAAAGGTGAGAAAGATTTAATCGCTGCACCGATTATTATTGGCGCAAAGTTATTCAACGCTGGTAAATCGAACTATCAACTCGCCGCAATGCTCGGCTGGGGTAACTTACATATTTTAAGTCGGACACTAATTAATACTATTGATGACTTAAGCGGGAAAAGTGGTTTAGCTTTTGCTGAACATTCAACACCAGGCATTATGTTTAAATTAGCGACAAGTGATGTTAGTGATATTAATGTAAATTATGTTAAAGCAGTTAGTGATGTCGGCGGACCATTTATCCAAAAACAATATGATTATGTTTTAATTAGTGAACCGGTTTTAAGTAAGATTAGAAGTAATATAGATGATGAAACATATACATTTTCCCTGCAAAACGTTGCTAAATTACCTAAAATAGCGCAGTTTGGATTATTTAGTAATCCCGCTACTAAAGCAAAAGATGTAAATAAATTTTTAGTTAAACTTAAAAACAATGTTGAACAACTTAACACTGATCCAGAAAGTTATGTTGATAGTATTATTGACAGTGATGACTACTTTAAGGGACTCGGTCGAGATGTTTTAATTGATGCTATTCCCCGTTTAGATATTGAATACAAAAGTGCGCTTGAAGCAAAAGCAGATCTTACTCTCTTTTTTGATTATTTAATTAGTGTTGACACTAACTTAATAGGAGCGACGAGTCTTGATGAAAGCTTCTTCCGTTCCTAAGAAAAAACCAACAGCGCAAATTATTGCTAGCTCATTAGGCTTTTTGACAATCATTTTACTATGGATTATTATTAGTGCACTGCACCAAAATGATATTATATTCCCCGGAATTATTAGTACTTTAAAAGTGTTTTTTTCTTTATTCCAAAGAGGGTCTACATATTTTATTTTACTAAACACTATTGGGGGATTAATTCTCGTTTTAGTTTTATCATTTTTAACGGCATTAATTTTAAGTTTAATATCGTTAAAATTTCCAACTTTTAAAAGTTATATTACACCCTTTTTAGCACTATTTAAAATTATCCCTGTTCCAGCGCTTTTAATTGTGTTTTTAGTTAATTTTAAACAAAGCTTTATTCCGTTTTTACTAACATATATTGTGCTTTTACCACTTGTTTATGATGGATTATATGGGGCTTTTATTAGCATTAATAAAGATTTGATTGATGAATTAAAAATTACTTCAAAACTTAATTTATTAATGATTTTTAAAATATACATTCCGATTGTAAGCAAACAAGTTATTTCGACTTTATTACAAGCCTTAGGGCTAGGACTTAAAGTAAAAGTTATGAGCGAATTTATCGCTGAAGCGCCTAATACGATTGGTTACGAACTCTCTTATGGACGGGCAACTTTATCGATGGATATTGTATTTGCGTGGTCACTTATTTTAATCGTTATCGTCGTTATTTTAGATGCTGTTTTAGTGAATTATTTAGGTAAACAAGAAGCTTAAATTTTTTAATAGATATTAAAAAAACACTGTTTTTCACATAATTTTTTCGCAATAATATATAATAAGACAAGTAGAGGGTTTTATTATGGAAGCATGGCAAATCATTTTAATCGTTATTGGAGCTTATTTTTTAGTTCTTTTTCTTTATTCACTATTAATTTATATTTTCACTAGTGTTCGCTCGAAGATGCGATGTGATAAAAACCCGCTATTTACTTATTACACTTATGAAGATTATCAGGGACTTAAAGCGGAAACATTTAATTTTAAAAACTTCAAAGGCGATAACTTAATGGCCAGAATGTATACACGGGACGGATTTAAAGATGATACTTATCTTGTATTTTTTCACGGGATTGGAGCAGGGCATGAAGCTTATACAACACTGATTAATGATTTAGTGACCACATTAGAAATGCCACTTTTAACATTTGATTACACTGGTTGTGATTTTAGCGAAGGTAAAAGCATTGTTAGTGTGTATCAACCGCTTGTTGACGCTCATGCTTTTTTAGCGCACTTACAAACAATGCCGCAATATAAAGGTAAAAAACTTGTCTTAATTGGTCACTCGTGGGGTGGGTTTGTTGCGGCAAATCTTTATCCATTTAATAAAGACAAAAATATTATTAAAGTTGTTAACCTTAATGGTGTCACAGATTTTGGGTTATACATCAAGCATTCAGCAAAAGCTCCATTTATCTTTGTGCCACTCTTTAAGTTATTTAATGCTTTTAGATATGGCAAGTTTGCGTTTGCCGCGACACGGAACAGTATTAAAAATACACAAATCCCGCATTTAATTGTGCATGGTGAAAAAGATTCCGTTGTTGATTTTAATCTCTTTATCGGTAACTTAGTGTTACAAGAAGATAAACATAAAAACATCAAATTCCACTTTGAAAGCGATAAAAATCACTCTGCGTACTTAACGACTGATGGCGAAAAAGCACTTGGTGAGGTGATGGGATATTTTCTTACATATAGTAAGCAAAAAAATAAAGACGAGACATTAAAACAAAAGATTGTTGATTTTGATTTTTCACGCGCAGTGGAAAATGATCCAAAAACACTTGAAGTTATTAGACGCTTTGTAAAGGGGGACTAATTATGGTTAATGAAGAATTAAAAACCTTGTTACACACCTTATCACTTACGACAAAATTAAAACTTTTAACGGGCGCTAATTTTTGGGAAAGTGAAAAAGTTCTGGGCACTGATTTACCAATAATTGTAATGAATGACGGACCTTTTGGTGTACGAAAACCAACAGTTAATGTTGATTCTGGAATGCTCATGGAAGTAATTCCTGCAACGGCTTTTCCAACAACGAGTGCACTCGCTAGTTCTTTTGATCCTGAACTATTAGAGAAAATGGGGAAGACACTTGCTACTGAATGTATTGATCAAGGTGTTGACCTTTTGCTTGGTCCTGGTATTAACATTAAAAGAAGTCCGCTCTGTGGACGAAACTTTGAATATTTTAGTGAAGACCCATATTTAACTAGCGAAATGGCTAGCGGTCTAGTTCGTGGGCTACAAAGTAAGGGAGTTGGGGCTACACTAAAACATTATGCTGTTAATAATCAAGAAAAAGAACGCTATACGACTAACGCCATTGTTGATAAAAGAGCATTAAATGAAATATATTTAAGACCGTTCCACAATGTTATTAAAAACACTGAACCTTTTTCAGTTATGTGTTCATATAACCAAATCAATGGTCGACATGCGAGTCGCCATTATAAATTACTCACAGAAAANTTACGCAACGAAGCAAACTTTAAAGGTCTTGTCGTTAGTGACTGGGGTGCAGTAGTGGATCATGTTGATAGTATTAATGCTGGTCTTAACTTAGAAATGCCTGGCGGTTATCAAAATACCGCTGAACTAGAAAAGGCGGTTAAAGACGGCGAAATTAAATTAGAAACAATTGATGAAATGATTACCCCGCTTTTAAAATTTATGATGTATAAGCGTGATAATCCTAAACCAAAAGTCAAATGCGATTATAAGAAAAACCTTGAAGTAGCGCAAGAAATTGCCGAAAAGAGTGCTGTTTTGCTGCGAAATGAAGATAATTTGTTACCAATTAATAAAACGGCAAAAGTAGGATTAATTGGGAATTTTGCAATTAAGCCGCGTTATCAAGGCAGTGGTTCAAGTCAAATAAATCCGCATACTTTAGTAAGTGTTCATGATGCTTTTATACAAAATGATGTTAATTTTGTGTACGCTGATGGTTATGCAGAGCATGAAGTAAAACCAAATAAAAAGAAAATNGCCGAAGCAGTTAAGGTTGCGAAAAATAGTGATGTTGTTGTTTTATGTGTTGGTTTGCCTGAAAGTTATGAAGTGGAAGGCTATGACCGTAAAACATTAGACATGCCACCGAGCCATAATGAATTAATAAAAGAAGTTGCAAAAGTTAATGAAAATATTGTCATTGTCTTATCAACTGGTTCGCCAGTTACAATGCCGTGGATCAATGATGTAAAAAGTATCTTACTTACCCACTTAGCGGGTAGTATGACGGGACCAGCGACATATAATTTACTGTTTGGTGTTACTAACCCCTCTGGTAAGTTAAGTGAAACTTATCCGTTAAGTTTAGATAAAGGATTACCTGGTGGAGAGTTCCTCACTAGTGATCAAAATGTTTTATATCGTGAATCACTTTATGTTGGCTATCGTTATTACGATACTTTTAGAGAACAGGTACTTTTCCCGTTTGGGCACGGGTTAAGTTATACGCAATTTAACACTAGCCATCATGAAATTGAAGAAGTAAAAGACGGTTATAACATCACGATGGAAGTGACGAATATCGGTCATATCCGCGGCGCAGAAGTTATTGGTATTTACACAGGAAAGAGCCGTAGTTTGCTCTACGGTCCTCGTAAAGAATTACGCGCTTTTAAGAAGGTGTATCTTGATCCAGGTGAAAAACAAAAGATCAATATATTCTTACCTACTGAGTCATTAAAAGCTTATTGTCCAGTAAAGCAAGAGTGGGTGCTTGAAAATGTAAATTACAATGTTTATGTCGGAATAAATGTACAAACCACTGATGAGATCTTCCAAATCTTAGTGGATGACGCTAATGATTTAAGCTATTTAAAAAATTATCAAAAAGAAAATGAAATGTATTATCGTCGCGCCGATTTTAATCCATCAATTAAAGATTTTACAACATTATTTGGTGGTGAATCTTTACCATTATTTTTCGCTAACAGGAAGCGTCCCTTCACACTTGCTAATAACATTAGTGATACGACTGATTACTGGTGGGGACGAACAATTTATAAGATTATGGCCAAGACTTCACGCAAACTAGCGGGTGATGATGTAGTACTCCAAGAGATGGCTGTTGAAACGATTAAAGAATTACCGTTTAGAAGTCTTTCAGCCTTAAGTTCTGGAGAAGTAAGCACTAATCAACGAGACGCTATTTTACTATTAGTAAATGGCAAACCGATTCGTGGTATTTTCAAGTTTTTACGAAAAAAGAAATAGAAACATGTATGAATATACCTTTCAAGTTGTCTTAACTAAGGACTTAAGTCCTTTCATGCTATAATTTACCTATGAGCGAAGAGAAAGTTAGCACAACCCAGGATTTAAAAGTACAAAAGCAAACGAAGCGTGATCGTCGCTATCTTATTAATATCATCGTAATTTTATTAATTACTTTTGGGTACACTACTTACTCATTATGGAATGAACTCCCAGCGGTAATAAATGTGTTCCGTGGCACGGAAGCTGATTACCGCATGATTATAATAATTATTGTTTTAATTGCTCTAAAGTTTTTTATTGAAGGCATTATCTTATTTATTTTTGCTAGGCTTTATACCCCGACTTATAAAATACATCGCGGTGTCGCGAATGCTTTTATTGGTCAATTTTATAATGATATTACTCCGAGTGCTACAGGTGGTCAATTTGCGCAGGTAAAAACTTTTGCGCAACAAGGAGTGCCAGTATCAATTGGAGCTTCCATTATGGTGATGCACTTTATTTTGTATCAAATTGTGCTTGTTGTTTTTGGTGGATTACTTATTCTTTTAAACCTTGGAGAATTTGCGCGACTTGGTTCGGTTAGTATTTTTAAACTTAATATTCCAGTGTGGGTTTTTGCTTCATTTGGGTTTTTAGCTAACTTAGTTACGATAGTTGGGCTATTTTTACTAGCGTACTCGAGACGTGTTCATCACTTTGTTATTAATGTTGTAGTCGATCTTTTAGCGAAAATTAAAATTGTTAAAAGACCTGAATATCGTAAAAATAAACTTTATACTTCAACTGAGAACTTCAGAATTGAGTTACGGCGCTTAAGTTCAAACGTGCCAGCTTCAATTCTTATTATGGTTCTCTTTTTCTTAAAATTTATTGTTAACTATTCAGTTACATATTTTGTGGCTTTAATGTTAAATCCAGCATTGTATGGCGGTCTTTCCTTTTGGGAAACAATTTCTAAGACTGGTTTCTTAGGAATGATTACAGGCTTTATTCCAATTCCTGGCGCTGCTGGGTTTGCCGAATATTTTTACGAAATCATCTTCTCCCCTGTTTTTGGTGGAGATGCCGCCTTTACGAAAGCAGTTCAGCTTATCTGGCGGGTGGCAACATTTTATGTTAACTTAATCGTTGGCGGATTTGTGACGGCCTTCTATCGTTCGAGTATGGAAGAAATTGTTGATGAAACGGGTCACGTTAAAACATTTGAAGAAGTTAAGAGTTACACCTTTGCTGAACGTCGTGAAACTAGTGTGACGATGTATGCCACAAGTCAATTATCAATTAAAGAAATTCAGCGTCGTTTATCACCTAAGAAAAAACGAAGATGGCGCAATCATAAAGAGGATCAAGAATAATGCGAATTGCAATATTTACTGATACATTTGTCCCTGACACTAATGGGGTCGCCGTTTCTAGTTATAATCTTTTTAAAGCACTTAACGATCGCGGTCATTACTGTGTTGTTGTTACTTCTAATCCTTTTTCCAAAGAAGTAACATTTATCGATAATGTTTTGCGGATTCCCGGAATTGAAATGAAAAAACTCTATGGTTACAACTTTGCGGGACCAAACCGTAAAGCACATAAGATTTTAAAAAAGCTTAAAATCGATATCGTTCATGTTCAAAATGAAGCGGGGATGGGTATATTTGGAAAAAGCTTTGCTCGTCAACAAAAGATTCCTTATGTGTATACATATCACACAATGTATGAAGATTATACTTATTACGCGACAAAAGGACGGATGGAAACATTTGCTAAAGCTATTATCCGTCGCTTTTCACGATGGCAAGCAGAAATTGCTGATGAATTTATTGTACCAAGTGATAAAACAAAGGTGTCACTTCGCGAATATGGGGTTCAGCGTTATATAAATGTTATTCCGTCGGGTGTCGATTTTTCAAAATTTATGTATAATCCTGAAGATAAACCTTTCCTTGATGAATATAAAAAGGAACACGGGTTAGACGGCACTTTTAACTTAGTGTATGTTGGACGTGTTGCAAAAGAAAAAAGTATTGATGTCGTAATTAGGGGTTATGCACTTTATGTTAAAAAGAATCTAAATCATAATACTAGACTCATCATCGTTGGCGGAGGACCGGCAATTCCTGAATTAGAAGAACTTGCAGAAAAATTACAAATTGCTCCGTTTGTCCATTTTGTCGGCAAAGTCTTACCTGCGGATATTGGCAAGTATTATCATTTAGGGGAAGTGTTTGTTAGTGCCTCAATTAGTGAAACCCAAGGCTTAACCTTTATGGAAGCGATGGCTGCAGAACGCCTTTTACTTTGTCGTTTTGATGAAGGGCTTGTCGGGGTGATTAGAGACGGTGAATCAGGTTTCTTTTTCCGTAGTGAAGAAGACTTTGGTGAGATGGTGAAGAAAATTCGCAGTTTATCCACAAAAGAAATTCGCAATATATTAGATGAAGCAAACAATATAGTTGATTATTACAGTAATGACCGTTTCGTAGAAAGATGCGAGCACGTCTATTTAAGGGCCCTTCGTAATAGTTGGTAATGGTTAAAATTATAAATATCACATTGAAGAAAGAGCAATACAATATCACTTTTGATAATGGTGAAGAACTATTAGTAAGTGCAGAAACAATTGCGGAGTTTTTACTTTATAATGGCAAAGAGTTATCACTAAAAGACTTAGCGAAAATTAAAGAATATGAAGCACAGACTAAGCATTTTAGTTACGCTAGTAACTTATTAGCGAGAAGACCTTACACAAGTCATGAAATACGTGAAAAACTCCGCAAAAGGCGTGTAAATGAGGAAGTTATTGATTTAATAGTCGATAAACTTAAGCGTCTTAATTTAATTAATGACTTACGGTATGCACTTGATAAAATACAGTANTTAATTAATGTTAAAAAGTGCTCTACTCGTGCTATTGAGCAAGATTTATTAAGGCGTGGTATTCACCCCTATGTTATTAAGGATGCTCTTGCGCAATCGCCACGTGACGAGCGACGTGAACTTGAAATACTTATACCTAAATTACTAAAATCGTATCGTAATGAATCACTGCGCCGTGCTTATCAAAAACTTAAAACTAAATTATATAGTCTCGGCTTTGAAAGTGATAATATTGATGAAGTTTTAGCGAAATTTAATGTAGAAGATTATATCGATGAAACAGAAAATATTAAGAAAGCACTAGTGAAACTAGAAAAGAAGGCAAAAGGTGACACTAAAGTGTTGTATAATAAATTAGTTATCGCGGGTTATCCCGCTTCCTTAATTCGTAAATTGTTGGAGGATTATAGTTATGAAAATTAAAGATTTAAATGATGGCATTCGTGTTATTGAAAATTATTTAGTGACGAATGTAACTAAAGGTGTATCAAATAACGGTCAAATGTATCTAACGGTCAGTTTGCAAGATAATACAGGCCAAATTGAAGCGCGGGTATGGGACGCAAATGAAAATGATGTAGAAGTATTTAAACAAGGTAACTTTGTGCGGGTTGTCGCTGATGTTATTGAATACCGTTCGAATTTACAACTGAAAGTCATGACGGGTGAAGTCCTAAATCCTAAAGAGGTTAGACTTGATGAATTTACAATGGCAAGCCCGGTTAAACTTGAAACTTTAACTGCGGAACTTGATCGTTTACTCTCTTCATTTGCGGACACGGATATTCAGCGGCTCGTGGAACGACTAATCAGTGATCGTTATGAAGCTTTTATAACTTATCCTGCCGCGAGCAGATTACATCATGAATATACACACGGTTTGCTTGAACACACAATTACCATCGCTAATCTTGCAGATCGTATCATTGATTATTATTTAGAGTTGTATGAAGGTGATTGGCATATTAATCGCGATTTAGTTATTGCGGGCATTTTACTGCATGACTTAGGTAAAACAATTGAATTAAGTGGACCAGTGTTAACTAGTTATACAGTTGCTGGTAGACTTGTTGGCCATATTTCACTAATGAACGCTGAACTTTTAAAAGTTGCAGAAGAACTTGAAATTAAAAGTGAAATGCCAATTCTTTTATCACATATCATCTTATCGCATCACGGTAAGCTTGAATACGGTTCACCTGTAACTCCAATGACAAAAGAAGCACAACTCGTGAGTATGATTGATGACTTAGATGCCAAAATGAAATTAATTGAAAAAGCGCTCAACACAACAAACAGCGGTGAATTCACTGATCGGTTGTGGGCGCTTGATTCAACGATTTTTTATAAACCGAAAAAATAATTATAAACCAGACTTAATTTTTTCCACGACTGCTGGGAAGTTTAAATCGCCATCAAGGTGTTCAACCATGGCGATTTTTAATCCGTCTTTTTTACCATAACGCGGGATTACATGGACATGAAAGTGCGGGACGCTTTGACCAGCGGGCGGATAATTATTAATTAAAATATTAACGCCTTGCGCTTTAAGTGTTTTAATTTGCACTTGGCCGATACGTTGCGCGACATCCATGACGTTGTACATTAATTTACGCGGAGTGCCTAAAAATGTTTCGTGGTGTTCTTTAGGAATAACTAAAGTGTGACCCGGAGCGGTTGGGGAAATATCAAGAAAAGCAAGGACATCATTATCTTCATAGACGATGGCACCTGGGATTTCTCGGCGAATTATCTTACAAAAAACACAATCTTTACTCATTAGTGTTCCTCCTTTATCTATATATTAATTATAACAAATATCTGTAAATAAAAACCGCAGGGGTTAACCTGCGGTCGTTATTTAATAAATAGAAGGTATGCTTATTTCTTCTTTTTTTCATCATCGAAGATATCAGGGAATTTTTCTTTGAAGAAATCATAGACATCTTCGTCATGGAAGACAATCTTTAAGTCTTTCATGTAGAAGTTAAGCGCATTAGTTTTAGTCGCATCGAGTTTCGCTAAAGCTTCAGTAACATGGGCAACAATTTCCGCAATTTCTGCTTCAGTTTTGAAATGCTCATATGAATTTAAGTCATCATCTTTAGCGGCAAGTTTAGCGGTGTTAACGGCTTCAACGATTTTAACGATGTAGAATGTATCGTTTTCGAAGAAGAGGAAGTTACGATTGTTACCTTTTTCATAAGTTTTGGGGACTAGGTAATAATCGCCATGAATATTACGAACGAAGGTTGACGCAACTTTCTTGTTTTCGGCGTCGCCTTCCCATTTACCAGCATCAGCAAGGACACCAGCGTCGTCTTTTAAGAAGTCAACACTATTAGCGACACCAATGTTGAATAAGCGGGAGCGGATAGCTTCTGGTAGACTACTAAAGCCACCATCTTTAATACCCCAGTCTTTCGTGACGAATGATTGTTTACGCACTTCATTAATTTCAATTTGTTTCCCAACTTCTTTTGGATATTTACCACTGCCAGTGAAACGATCTTCAATCGCTTTGTCAGTTAAGTCAGGGTTAGCTTTAATTTTGGCGAAATCACTTTCAATGTCACCAATTAAGGTTTTGTTAACTTCAGCGGTTTTAAGTCCAGTTGCGGCTAGAAGTGCAGCTTCATTACCAATAAAGTCTGGTTCATAACCTCTCCAAGCATTAGCAAGGATATTGAAGTCAGCAGGCTCGGCGCCTAAGATATTNTTATCAATAAAGGCATTAACGAGTGCACTAGCGGCGGTTGGGTGGTTACTATTATTTTTAATAGCGACATATTCAACCTTCCGGGCATAGTTACGGCCGAGGGTGGAAGTTTGTTCTTCCTTAACGAATTTTTCTGTTAATTTTTCGCGATAAATCTTATCAACATAGCGATCTTGCATGTAATGCTTATAGTAATCGATATGGACAAGTTTAAAGGCTGGATCGTCAAAGTTATCTTTGTTGACGATTGGAAGGAATAAGCCTTCTTTGTAGAATGGTAAGGTATCAATCGCACCAATGGCGACTTCGTTGCCGTTAGCGTCCACTAGGTAGCTATTTTCCGTTCCGTATACTCTTTCAACGACGTATTTCTTTTCGTCAAAGATTGAGCGATATGTGTATGAACCGCTTAATAGTTCATCATAGAAATAATGTTTCGCGCGTGTATCGACTGCGAGTTTGAATGGGTCGTCTGCGGCTAATTTGTCGTATGGACCAAATTCATGTTCGGCAATCGTAAGTAACACTTCGTCTAATACGAATTGTTTAAAGTTCGCGGAGTCATGATATTTCTTATAGACATTTTCTAATGTGTTGTTAACAACTTCGCTTAATTCGTCGACAAGCACAGTTTTATCTAAATCAACTGGTTCGGCGGTAATTTTGTCACAACCAGTTAAGAGAAGTGCAGCGACGGCTAAGCCTAATAAATATTTACGTTTCACTCTATTAACCTCCGTAATTGTAGTCATTACCAGCCTTGAAATCATCAATATATGTTTCAGGAACAAGGCGGTCGGTACGTGCGACTTCCTGTTGATCTAAATATTCAATCCATTCGCTCCATAATTTATCAAGATCTTGGTCGAGTTGGAATTGGGAACGAGCGTATTGGTTCGCTAGATATTTATCAAGCGCTGCTTTGAGTTCAGCATCATGGAACTTCACATCAAGATATGTCACTAACTTTTGGAAAATGCGATCGTTGATTGTTGGGTCAAATGCTTTAACTTCATTACGAATCTTGTCGATTCTTTCTTTTGTGCCACGGGCGTCAAGTTCTAAGAAGTTGACAAAGGCATCAATATCGTTACCAGCATCGTCTTTTGGGAAAGCAGCGGTTCCTGGGGTTTCGATTGTGTAGTAGTCTTTTAAAGTAACGCCGTTTACGGTGTCATAAAGAGCACTGCGTTCGACAACGATGAAGTGGATTCCTTCATAACTTCCGGCTGAACCAGCGCGCACGACTAAGATAACATTACCTTTTTCGTCGGTTAAAACTTTTTTACCACCGAGTTCTGGAAGAGTTTTAAATCCAGGAAGGGCAGCAAATTCAGCTTTTTCTACACCGACTTCGTCAAGGACATTAACTTCATTTGGAGTAATGACTCCAATGTTATGTTTATTAAAGTATTTATTAAAGATAATGTTACGTGGGAAGAAGGCGGCATCACCGTCATTTACTTCTTTACCAGCATCGCTCTTTTCGATTTCACGAACAGCGGCGAGTTTAAGCGCAGCGCCGTAAGGAATTTCGTCAAGTCCGAGTGCGTCTAATTTAGTTTTGGCGGTGCCAGGAATTTTAAGTTTAGCCGCTTTTGCTTCTGGAGTCATAACTCCGTCAGCGTTGTAAAGAGCGTCATAAGCATAAACTCCTAATTTGAACTCATTCACAAAGTTTGTGGTGAAGTTCATAATGCCTAAGTCACCAAATTGACGGGCACTATCTTCGTCTTCACTATAGCGGTTTGCTAAAAGTCCGAAGGTGTCTTGATGATTTGCTAAGGCTACGATAACAGAACTTAATTTGTTCGCATCGTCTTTGGAAATCTTACCGGTAACAAAGTCGTTGTTTGCGGCACCGACTTTAACGAGTAAGTGACGAACGTGATATGGAAGTTTGTTGTTTAAGTATCCTTCGTAAACAGGATTGTTGTTTTCATCAAGAATTAAATCTCCTGCTTGATTTCGTTCACCAACGATTAATTCTTCCATTGCGTTTGTGATCCAGGCGCCTTCGCCTCCATCAAAGAATTGTTTTTTGAGGCGGACTTGCATTTCATCGTATGCGAGTTTCTCTTCTAATTCTTTTAATGTTTCGACGTTTTTAGTCTTAAGAATTTTCTTAAGTTCATCGTCGTACTTGCCACCACCTTTGGCGTTATTCTTTGCTTGTTCTTTCACATCGTTAACGCTAAGGGCGGCAATATCATAGATTTCGGTTCGCTCTGTAGTTTGCTCTTCTTTATTAAAGAGAGCGCGAACCACAACTTCATAGACGGCGTCGTAATAATCCTTTAGTCCATCAGAGGATTTTAAATAGTCTTCAAACATATCCCCTGCATTAATTTGTACTGGGTTACCATCGATTGTCACCGTCACAATATTGCCTTTTTTGTCTGCGACTAAATCTTTACTACATCCGGTAAGAAGTAGTGCCGATAGCGCTAAACCAGCAATAATGCGTTTTGGTTTTCTCATATAATGCTATACCTCCTAATAATATGCTTTTATATTCTATACTTAACTTCCAACCTTTTCAACAAAAATAAGCGTTAATAGTCGATAAATTAACCAATAACTTATTTTTATATAAAAATAGAATACGAAAATATTGAATTTTTCATGATATTTTAAGGTTTATACAAATATTATGAAAAAGCAAAAGAGATATTTGTGTATTTTCTAAAGTTTGAATTTTCAAAAATGATAATTAATAAATCAAAATTAATAGGAACGAAGATATTATTTTATTTTGTGCTTATATAAATTGAGACGCAGTGCATTAAAAACGACGAGAAGACTAGAAATAACATGGAGGAAACCACCTACTAGTGGTGTAGCGATATTAAATATTGCAAGCGGAATCATTACTAAGTTATATAAAAATGCCCATATTATATTTTGTTTAATATTGGCTGTTGTTTTCTTTGATAAATCAATAGCAATTAACACTAGTTTTAAATCGTTATCTAAGAGAGTTACATCTGCTGTATCAGTGGCGATATCAGAAGCATTACTGACAGAGAAACTAACATCCGCTTGTTTTAGGGCAGGTGCATCATTAATTCCGTCACCAACAAAAGCAACTACACTATGCTTTTCTTGTAATTTTTTGATGATATGAGCTTTTTCATTCGGTAACACACCACTATAATAATTCTCAATTCCAACTTTATTTGCTAAGTATTTAGCGGTATTTTCATTATCGCCGGTAATTAGGTAGACATTGATGTTCATCTTTTTAAGTGCTGTAATTAAAGTCTGACTTTCAGCTTTTATTTCATCTTCCAAAATAATCATATTTACGACCTTTTTATTAATCGCAGTAAAGATGACGACCTTACCTTCACCTGTAAATTTTTCAAATTCATTTAAGAAAGGATTACTAATATTAGCTTCAGCAATAAAAGTAGCAGAACCCACTATAATTTGATCTTGTAAATATGTGCCTTTAATACCTTTGCCATCAATTATTTCATATTCCTCAATTGCAAAAGGAATAATATCTTTTCGATAGTTATTGATAGATTTTCCGATTGGATGAGTGGAATGGATTTCTAAGCCTTTTGTATAACTTAAATATCTAATATCGCCAAGATAATCGCTGACTATTAAATCACCTTTAGTAAGGGTTCCTGTTTTATCAAAAGCAATCGCATCAATTTTATTGGCGAGTTCAAAAAACTCACCGCCTTTATATAGAATTTTATTTTTAAATGCTAATCCGCTTGCAACTGCAATTGAAGTTGGTGTTGCTAACCCAAGAGCACAAGGACATGAAACTACCAAGACCGCAGTAGTCACCTCGAGAGAAATTGAGAGTTCTTTCCCTAAAATAAATTGATAAACAAGAAATGATACAAGGGCAATCATTAAAATAATAAAAACGAAATATTTAGCAATAACATCCACAGCTTTTTGGAATTTGGGCTTAATAAGCGAAGTTTCTTCAACCGTTTTAATAATTTTAGCTAGTACAGTATCACTGCCGATAGCACTTACTTTAATCAAAATTGTATTAGATAAATTAGTGGTAGACCCTACAGCGGTATCACCTACACTAAGATATTTAGGGATTGATTCGCCTGTTATAACTGAATCATCAATATAACTAGCGCCATCAATAATTTCACCATCTAAAGCGATTTTTTCGCCGGCAAGCACTTTTATAACATCGCCAACATTCACATCATTAAGTGAAACTATTTGTTCCTCTCCGTTTTTTATAAGCCTAACTTCATCAACCGCAAGTGCCATTAATGATTTTAATGTATCCGTTGTTTTTGCTTGTGAGAGATGTTCTAAATAATCACCAATTGTTACCATCCAAATAAGCATACCGCTCGTTTCAAAAAACAATTGAGTTTTATCTGTAAAAATAGTTAAATACAAACTATAAAAGAACGCTACTGAAGTACCTAAAACGATTAAAACATCCATTCCTAAATTTTTATTTTTTATTTGATAAAAAGCATTTTTATAAAATCTAAATCCAAAAATAAATTGCAATATTGCAGCAAAACCCATTTGGAAATAGCCGTTTAGCATAATATCGGGGACAATGTTTAATCCAAAATTATCAAACATTGTGTATGCAAGTGGTAACACTAAAATTGTCGCAACTATTAAACGGACTTTTTCATATTTCCGACGTCTTTTTTCATCGTAATCAATTGGCGCAGCAGGGAACCCAATCGCTTTTAACTCTTTTAATATGATGGTGAAAGAATCTTTATCACTATATGTAAAGGTCACTTTTTTCTGATTGACATTTACTTTTGCTTCGATGTTTAATGTTTTAAAGTGCTCAGTAATTGCCATGGCACAATTCGGACAACCAATATTTGGGATTATTAATGTTGTTTTCATATTTCCTTACCAGTTAGCCGTTGCTAACACTATAATTATAATAGTATAATAAAACTAATTCAAGTAATACTAATTGTTGTTAGGATAGTTTACTTGAATGAAATAAATAATGATGAACGGAGGTGAAACATAAACATTGCAATAAATGATAAAACTAAGGATGTTAGGGAATATAAAATCCTTTTTTACTGAAATAAAAATTAATAAATAAGCATATAAAACAATGATATGTTATTTTTAAATAAAAATAGGATAGTAAAACAGTTTATTTTTTAGGTGTTTTAAGGTATCTTTTATATGCATACAACGGAAAGAGAGTTTGTAAAGATGGTATTAATCGAAATTAAAGATCTACATGCATCCGTAAATGATATTGAAATATTACGTGGTGTTAACTTAAAAATTAACCGTGGCGAAGTAGTGGCCTTACTTGGTCCTAATGGTCATGGCAAATCAACCTTACTACAAGTAATTATGGGTCACCCTAATTATAAAGTTACGAAAGGTGAAATTTTATATAAAGGTCAAGATGTTTTAGCAATGAGTGTTGACGAAAGAGCTAGAGCAGGGCTTTTTCTTGCAATGCAAAACCCAAGTGAGGTTCCTGGTGTACAGATTAGTGATTTCTTACGCGCCGCTATCAATACAAAACGTGAAAAACCAATTAAACCAATTGAACTTTTCCGCGTGATTGATAAAGCAAGCAAAGAAATGCAAATGCCCCACGACCTTGCCTCGCGTAATTTAAATGAAGGTTTTTCTGGCGGAGAGAAGAAGCGTCATGAAATTTTGCAAATGAAATTATTAAAACCTGAATTTGCAATGTTAGACGAAATTGATTCGGGTCTTGATGTTGACGGGATTCGAATTGTCTCGCAACAAATAAATGAAGAGAAAAAAGATAAAACATTTCTCGTTATTAGTCACTACGCAAGACTATATGAACTTATTAATCCAACGCGCGCCATTGTAATGATTAATGGTCGAGTAGCGATTGAAGGCGGTATGGATGTCATTAAGCGCATTGACCAAGAAGGTTATGAATGGATTCAAGTAGAACACAACATTAATATTGAACGCGAAGACAAACGCCCAATTGTATTAGAAATATGTGCGGTCAATGAAAGAAGTAAACAATGAGTGTTTTTAAAGCGTTATTAATAAATAAAATGAATATTAATGATGACACGCTCATCTTAAGTGAAAACGATACTGTTTATCATATTTTTGACGAAAACGACTTACCTACTTCTGTGACTAAAGTTATATTAAAATCATCAAAAGACATTGATTTTGTCGTTGTATTACGGCAAAACAAAAAGTTCATTACCTATGAACTTGCGCCATATACGCGCGGAAAAGTAATGTTTATGTGTAGTGAGGAAAATCTTAGCATTGATCGCGAAATTATTTTACTTGAAGGTGCTGAAGTTAAATTAATTATGCCTGATTTCCATAATGGTAATCGCAAGGTAAATATTGAAACGAAACTATCAGAAAGAAAAGCTAGAGCAGAATGGCATCTTGCTACTTATTCACAAAATATTGATAAGAAAGTATTTAATATCTCGTTTTCACATTTTGGAAATGAGTCATTTGCTGATATGCATAACTACGGTGTAGTACTTAATGCATCAACTCTTATATTTACAGGTGAATCAACAATTTTTGAAAATGTGAAGGGCGCGGAAACCCATCAAACCGCACGCATTATTGTTTTTGACGAAAATAGCCATGCAGAGGCTAATCCAATTTTGAATATTTATCATAATGATGTCGTCGCTGCAAGTCACGCCGCTACTGTCGGACAAGTAAATGCTGAACATCTTTATTACTTAAAGTCCCGCGGACTTACAGAAAAAGAAGCTAAACTTTTAATTACAAAAGGTTACCTGATGCCGATATTAAATTATATTGAAGATAAAGTTTTAAAAGAGAACTGCATTACTATGCTTGAGAGGGTATTATAATGTACGACGTTTATAAAATTAGAAAAGATTTTCCGGTTTTTGATAATAACAAAACAATATATTTAGATAACGCTGCTACAACATATAAACCACAAGTTGTAATCGATGCAGTGACTAATTATTTATCAAAAGAAACCGCTAATAGTGGGCGCGGCGATTATCAAAATGCTTATTTAGTCGATAAAAGAGTTGATGAAACGCGCGCTTTAATTCATAAATTTATTAATAGTAAACATGTGCAAGAAGTTGTTTTTACCCAAGGGACAACGGCCTCATTAAATATGGTTGCTAAGTGTTATGGTGAGAAGTTCTTAAAAGAGGGTGACGAAATATTATTATCAATTGCTGAACACGCATCTAACACCTTACCCTGGATGCAAGTGGCCAAAAAAACTGGTGCTAAAATCGTCTATATGCCACTTAGTGAAGACGGGAAAGTCACTCCAGAAATTGTCGAAAAATATATGACAGAACATACAAAAGTTGTCAGTGTACTTCATGTTAGCAATGTTTTAGGTCATGTTCATGGTATTAAACAAATTGCGAAAATAGTGCATGATAAGGGCGCTATTATTGTTTTAGATGGTGCGCAAAGCGTCCCGCATATGAAAGTTGATGTTCAAGACTTAGATGTTGACTTTTTAGCGTTTAGCGGACATAAAATGTTAGCGCCAACAGGTATCGGTGTACTTTATGGTAAAAAAGAATTATTAGAAAAGATGGATCCTTACCAAACGGGCGGGGGCATGAATTTTAGTTATGATAAAGAAGGGAATTATGAATTATTTAAAGTCCCACTTAAATTTGAAGCAGGCACATTAAACATCGAGGCGATTTATGGCTTACATGCCGCGATTGAATATATTAATAAGATTGGTATTGAAAATATTAGTAAACATGAACATAAGTTAAGAACATATGCTGTTTCTAAATTAAAAGAAATGGATCATATTATTTTATATAACGAAAATGCTGAAACTGGTATTATTACTTTCAATGTTAAAAATGTGTTTGCACAAGATGTTGCTACATATTTTAATAGTAAGAATATTGCCGTTCGTAGTGGAGAACATTGCGCTAAATTGCTGAAAGAACATTTACGCGAAGTGGCAACTGTACGTGCAAGTTTATATTTGTATACGACAAAAGAAGAAATTGATGCCTTTGTTGAGGCAGCTAGAACAGCGGAGAATTATTTAGATGCCTATTTTTAATAACGAGCTTATGCGGGCGACAATTTTAACGCATTATGAAAACCCTTATCACAAGGAAACCCCGCAAAATGCGGATGAATTTATGCAAATTCACCTTACTTCCAGTGGTTGTATAGATAATTTAACACTTTATTTAAAAGTTAAAGACAATAAAGTTATCACCGGATATTTTGATGGATTTGGTTGCACTATTTCGATTGCCTCTACCTCAATCCTCCTTGAAATGATTGAAGGAATGAATGTTGATGCTGTCTTGAAAATAATTGCGGAATACAAAAAAATGCTCAACAGCGAACCTTATGACATAGATATTCTTAATGAAGCAATTGTATTTGCAAATACAGTCCGGCAACCAAGTCGCATTCGCTGTGCCACAATTGGGTGGGACGGGGTTGCTGAATTAATTACAAAACATAAAGAGGAGGAAAATCACAATGACTAGTGCTGATGAATTAAAATTTGGTACTTATGCTTATGGTTTCTCCGATGACCAAGAATCAATTGCTAGTACTGGTATTGGTATTAACGAAGATGTTGTTCGGCAAATATCTGCCTTTAAAGAAGAACCAGAATGGATGCTTGAGTTTCGACTTAAATCACTTCGCGCGTTTGAATTAATGAAAAACCCTAAATTTGGACCATCTTTAAAAGATCTCGATTTTGATTCTTATACTTATTTTAACCGTGTTGTAAAAGATGAGGCACGCTCGTGGGACGATGTTCCGGACACGATTAAAGAAACTTTTGAAAAGTTAGGTATTCCTGAAGCTGAGCGTAAATTTCTCGCTGGTGTGGCGACGCAATATGATTCCGAAGTTGTTTACGCTAGTATGATTAGTGAATTTAAAGAAAAGGGTGTGATTTTTTCATCAACTGATGAGGCACTTAAAGAACATCCTGAGATATTTAAAAAATATTTTAATACCGTTGTTAAATATACCGATAATAAATATACAGCCTTAAATGGGGCTGTATGGAGCGGTGGTTCATTTATTTATGTGCCAAAAGGTGTGGAACTAGATAAACCACTCCAAAGTTACTTTAGACTTAATGCGGCAAAGATGGGTCAATTTGAAAGAACATTAATTATTGTCGATGAAGGGGCAAGTGTTCATTATGTTGAGGGTTGTACTGCTCCAGTTTATAGTGAAGACTCATTACACGCTGCTGTTGTTGAAATTATTGTACATAAAGACGCTAAATGTCGCTACACTACGATTCAAAACTGGTCAAATAACATTATTAATCTCGTTACAAAAAGAGCAGATGTTTATGAAAACGGACAGATGGAATGGATTGATGGGAATATTGGTAGCTCTATTAATATGAAGTATCCTGCTTGTATCTTACGCGGTGAAGGAGCACGCGGCACAACAATTTCGATTGCTGTTGCAGGGAAAGGTCAATATCAAGATGCAGGTGCAAGAATGATTCACTTAGCACCAAATACATCAAGTACCATTATTTCTAAATCAGTCGTACATAGTGGCGGCACGGCAAATTATCGCGGTTTAGTGCGACATACAAAAAATGCTCCTAATTCACAAACACATATTGAATGTGACACTTTAATACTAGACGGGATATCAAAAAGTGACACAATTCCTACTAATGAAATACATAACAACGAGTCATTTATTGAACACGAAGCAACGGTAAGTAAAATTAGTGAAGAACAGTTATTTTATTTAATGAGTCGCGGTTTAAGTGAAGAAGACGCAACGCAAATGATTATTATGGGCTTTATTGAACCATTCTCTCGTGAATTACCGATGGAATATGCTGTGGAATTGAATCGTCTGATTAAACTAGACATGGAAGGCTCACTTGGTTAATGAAGTTTGATTATGACATAATCGTCGTTGGCGGTGGTCACGCTGGGGTTGAAGCTGCGCTAGCTAGTGCCCATATGGGTAAAAACACCCTGCTTTTAACAATGGACATTAAAAAAATTGCCAATATGCCATGTAATCCTAATATTGGTGGTAGCGCTAAAGGGATTGTGGTGCGTGAAGTTGACGCGCTTGGCGGGATGATGGGTATTTTTGCTGATCACGATCCACTACAAATTAAAATTTTAAATACTGGTAAGGGTCCTGGTGTCCGTTGTTTAAGAGCACAAGAAGATAAAGTTGGTTATCCACGTTATGTCCAAAGCATTGTGCTAAATACTCCAAATTTAACTGTAAAAGAAGCAATGGTAGTTTCGGTCATTCATGACACAGAAAAAGTGTATGGGGTCCGCTTGGAAAACGATGAAGAAATATTGGCAAAGGCAACAATATTAACAACTGGAACATACATGGAATCAACAATTTTAGTTGGTCACACTGTTAAAGAAATTGGTCCAGAAGGAGACCGTTCTAGTAAAGGTTTATCGCCGTATTTGGAGAAAATGGGGCTTAAAATCTTTAGACTTAAAACTGGAACACCAGCGCGACTTAAAAAAGATACGATTGATTATAGTGTGATGGTTGAAGAACCAGGGATGGAAGGCTACTTAAATTTTTCCTATATGAGTGAGCGCTATCACACCCTTGAAGAACAGGTGCTCTGCCACTTACTCTACACTACACCTGAAACGCACGCAATTATTAATGAACATTTAGGTGATTCCGCGATGTATAGCGGGCTTGTAACAGGAACGGGTGCTAGATATTGTCCAAGCATTGAAGATAAAATTGTGCGCTTTAGTGATAAAGAACGTCATCAATTATTCATCGAACCAGAATCACGTTACACTGATTCAATGTATTTACAAGGATTAAGTACTTCAATGCCAGTTGAAGTTCAAGAAAAAATGATTCGCAGTCTAAAAGGTTTAGAAAATGTTGAAATATTAAAATATGGTTATGCGATTGAATATGATGCAATTGATCCACTTGAACTTAAACCAACACTAGAACTTAAAAAGTGGGATAACTTATATTGCGCTGGTCAAATTATTGGCACAAGTGGATACGAAGAAGCAGCGGGACTTGGTCTTTTAGCAGGAATTAATGCTGTGTTGAAAATAGATAATAAGCCACCCTTAATTTTGAAAAGAGATGAGGCCTACATTGGTGTTATGATTGATGACTTAGTGACAAAAGGCACTGAAGAGCCATATCGTTTATTATCAAGTAGATCTGAATACCGCTTACTCTTAAGACATGATAACGCTGATTCGCGCCTTACCGAAATTGGGCGACAAGTTGGCTTAGTAAAAGATGATCGTTATGCGAAGTTTTTAAAAAGTCAAAAAGCCATAGCGGATGCTCGAGCAATTTTAGAAACAACACAAGTAAGCGCGGATATTCCTGTCGTTGAATTTCTCGAAAGTGTTGGTTATCCTAATTATTCGGGCGGATTAACCATTGCTGAACTTATTAAAAGACCGCGAGTTACACTAGATGATTTATTAGAGCTTTTAGGACACTTAACACTTGAGGGTCTTAACCACAATGATTTATTTCAACTAGAAACTGATATAAAATATGAAGGATATATTAATAAGCAACGCCAAGAAGCAAAGCGTTTAAAGAAGCTTGAAGAAGTAGAAATTCCTGCTTCTTTCACTTATGATGATTTAGATGGTTTGCGGATCGAAGCGCGGCAGCGCTTAGCTAAAGTTAAACCACTTACAATTGGTCAAGCTAAACGTATTAGTGGTGTTAATCCTAACGATATTATTATATTAATGACATATTTGAGGAGGTATGGTAAAAATGAAAAATAACCCATTTTTGCAGTACTTAGACGAGCATTTTAGCGAAAATGCTGAAGTGTTAAAAGTGCAATTTGCAAAGTATGCTGCACTTATCGAGGAGCATAATAAGGTACAAAATTTAACCGCAATTGCCCCAAGCGAATATGAAGAAAAGCATTTTTTAGATTGCTTATTACTTCGCGAAACATATAATTTCCGCAATGAAACATTATTAGATATCGGTAGTGGTGCAGGGTTTCCAGGAGTTGTGTTAGCGATTGCTTATCCTGAATTACAAATAACTTTACTTGAACCAATTAAGAAGCGTTGTAATTTCTTAAATACTGTCGTTAAAGAATTAGAACTTACAAATGTTGAAGTTGTTAATGAACGTGCGGAAGTTTATGCCGCAAGTAAACGCGGTGAATATGATTTAGTCACAAGTCGCGCTGTGTCTTCGCTAAGTATAATGCTTGAACTAAGCGTACCGTTTTTACGCATCAATGGCAGTGCTTTNATGATGAAGGGGCGAAATTATAATGCTGAATTAAGTGACGCTGAAAATGCAATTTACANCCTTAAAGTTGAAGTTGGAAAAACGGATTTACATTTCTTACCAAGTGACGGTAGTATGCGGGTCAACGCTCGCTTTATTAAAAAGGGAAGTACTCCTAAAAAATATCCGCGTCCATTCGCACAAATTAAGAAAAATCCACTTTAAAGTATATTTGATATACTTATTACAAGGAATAGTATGGCTAAAATCATCGCAATTGCAAATCAGAAGGGCGGTGTTGGCAAAACAACGACCGCAATTAATTTAAGTGCCTCTTTTGCACATTTTGGGCGCAAGGTACTTTTAATTGATATGGACCCNCAAGGCAATAGTAGCCGTGGGCTTGGGCTTGATCCTGCGACGATTAAAAATACGATTTATCATACTTTTTTCAAGGGCATTAATATTAATAAAGCTATTTATCGCACACCACTAAAAAGTTTAGATATTATTGGCGCTAATCTTTTTCTGGCGCGGACTGATGTGGAAATTAGCACGATTCCGCAACACCCGTTTACCGTTTTACAATCAAAAATTAAAGAAATTGATCGCCGTTATGATTATATATTTATTGATTGCCCGCCTTCACTTGGACTATTAAGTACTAATGCTTTAGTGGCGGCTAATAGTGTAATTATTCCTGTGCAATGTGAATATTTTGCGCTTGAGGCTGTTGCCCAAGTTTTAGCGACGATTAAACAAGTTCAAGCCTCACATAATTCGGAACTGAAAATAGAAGGTTTTCTGTTAACGATGTATGACGAAAGAACTAGACTAGGAATTGAAATTAGCCAACAAATTAGAGGTCTATTTAAAGAATCAACATTTATGACACCAATCCCGCGGAATATCGCTCTAGCGGAAGCAAGTGCTAAAATGCTGCCAACCATTTTATATAAACCGACTTCGAAAGGTTCATTAGCCTACTTAAATGTAGCTAAGGAGATTATGGAGAATGAAGAACGAGCCGAAGAATAATTTGTTAAAAGAACACCTTTCAGATTTAATTTCTAAATATTCGCAATCAAATGTTTTAGAAGAACTTGCGAAAGCACATACGAATCGGCCGATTCAAATGTTGCCGATTGATTTAATAGTAGACAATAATTTTATTAAAAAGATTACTTTGTCCCGTAAAAAAATTGCGCGCTTTGTTGAAAATTATCAGCGTAATATTTTACTAGAACCACTCGTGGTTAGAGCAAAAGGTGATAAGTACGAAGTAATTATTGGACGCCGGCGTCTAGCGGCAGCAAGACTTACAGAAATCCAAGAAATTCCCGTCATCGTTATGAATTATAATGATGAAGAAACCTTATTAATTTTATTGGCGAAAGCGCGTGATCAACTTGGTACTAATGTTTTAGAATTAGCGTATATCTTTAGTGTTTTATCGACAAAACACGGCTATTCTCACCAAGCACTTGCGGATTTAACATTCAGAAGCAGGTCGCAGGTTACAAATATTTTACGACTTTTAAAGCTTGAGCCAGAAGTTATTCGTGCGCTTAATAACGAGCAAATAACTTTTGGACATGCACGGGCTTTAATCTCATTTGATCGCGAAAAAAGTCTTGAATATTTAGAATTAATTCGTGTTAATAATCTCTCTGTCCGTGAATTAGAAGCCTTAATAAAAGCACCAAATACTGCGACATATAATGGTAAGGATTATTTTGTTATTCAAATGAAAAATAAATTAACAATTGTGTTTAATACCGAAGAAGAAGCACTAGCGTTTAAAAACAAACATTTTAAATAATCATTTATCTTGAATTTATTACCGATAACTACTATTATAAAAGTACTTCAGGGCGGGGTGAAAGTCCCCACCGGCGGTATACCCCGCGAGCGCAAGCTGAACTAGTGAAATTCTAGTGGCGACAGTTAAAGTCTGGATGGAAGAAGTTGTTTCTTTTATGTGTAGCCCTGAATAGAGAGGGCTATTTTTTATGGAAAAAGAGAAAAATTACACCAATTGTCAAAATGATAATTTAGAAACTAATGCACAACAAAAATGTAAACGCAGAAGAACAGTTACTGTCGCTGGTACGGCAATATTTGCCGCTATTTCAGTCTTACTTTATATTACTAAAGTTCCCCCGTTTGTGTTCCCAATTTTCCCGCTTGTTAATTTTTTAGAAATTAATTTTAGTGAAATTCCTGCACTTATTGCCGGCTTTGCTTACGGGCCTTTAAGCGGATTCCTTGTGTTATTAGTGAGGTTTCTAGTAAAACTACCGATGTCATCAACTGCAATGGTCGGTGAAGTCGCTGATATTATATATTCATCGAGCTTTGTCCTTACTGCCACAATCATATATAAATATCGGCGGACTTTCAAAGGGGCGCTTCTTGGTTTAGGCATCGCCTTTATTGCGCAAATTTTAGTTAGCAGTCTTGCCAATTACTTCGTTATTTATCATCTTTACAATGAAATGTTTTTTAACGGTAAAATGGCAATGATTTTAAGTAATAAATATGGGGCTTTTACACCAGAGCAATTTATTTTATGGGTCATCCCTTTTAATATTATTAAAAATACAATTATCGGCGGACTAACACTCGTTGTATATAAACGAATTAGTCGCTTTATAAATCAGTTTTATTAGCATAAAAAAACCAGCACCCGAAGTGGCTGCTGGTATTTTTTTAATTCTCTTAACTTATTCGACGGTGATTGCACCAGTTGGACACGAAGCTTCGGCTTCAGCTGCAGCATCTTCTAAATCTGCTGGAACTTCTTCAACGAGAGCTTTGAGTTTTCCGTCATCATCCCAATCGAAAAGGGAAGGACAAANTGCGTTACAAACGCCACAACTAATACATAAATCTTTATCGAGTTTAACTTTTTTTGCCATAATTTCCTCCTGATGNATAATATTATAACTATTTGAGAGTATCAATTCAAATCATATTGGAAACGATAATTATAAAATTGTCGTGTAAGCATTTTATGTTTATTTATATTATTATAAATACAGTATGGCAAAGCGTAGAGAAAGTAAAACGAGAGTAGAGTACTGGGCAAAATATCGTGAGAGTATTACGAATGATTTTGAAGTTGAACAAAAAATGCGTGAATCACGGAAAAAACAAGCTGAAAATACTCCTATTAAAAAGACTGAAACACCACCGCTGACAAAGGCTGAAGCTTTACTTAGTGAATATGAAAGGAAAAATGAAAATAAAGAAAGCGCAGTAAAAAAAGGACCAATAGGCATATTATATGGGCTAGCTATTATCGTATTGCTCCTTATTATTGCTGGTATTATTTTCATGATTTTAATATATGGGAATAAATAATATTGCTATCGCTATTGATGGACCTGCCGCAGCAGGAAAAAGTACAATTGCTAAAAAAGTAGCGAATCATTACAATTTTGTCTATATCGATACTGGTGCTATGTATCGCGCTTTTACGTGGTACGTATTAAAACGCGGTGTTGATCCAAAAGATGAAACGGCATCAAATAGTTTAATTCCTGAAGTAACGATAAGGTTAACTGCTGATTATAAAGTTTTTGTTAATGGTGAAGATGTAAGTAAAGCAATTCGTGAACCTAGTGTTTCAGGCAATGTAAGCTACATTGCTTCATATCCCAAAATTCGTTTATTTTTAACTGAACAACAACGGGAAATGGCTAAAGTTAATAGTGTCGTAATGGATGGCCGTGATATTGGTACATATGTTTTACCAGACGCTTTTGTAAAAATATTTCAAACCGCTTCTGTTGCAGTGCGGGCGAAAAGACGATACTTAGAAAATTTAGAAAAAGGGATTGCCACTAGTTTAGAAGATATTGAAAAAGAACTAGCAATGCGTGATCATATTGATTCAACAAGAGCAATGGCGCCACTTAAAAAGGCGGATGACGCTATTGAGTTAGATACTGACAACTTATCAATTGATGAAGTTGTCGCTGAAATTATCAAGATCGTTGATAAGAAATTAGGAGTTAAATAATGGCATTACCAGTTGTGGCAATTGTTGGAACACCAAACGTTGGTAAATCAACGGTTTTTAATCGTATCATCGGTGAAAGACGAGCGATAATTCATGATGAACGCGGGGTGACCCGTGACCGGCTCTATGGAAGTGCTGAGTGGTTAACGCGTCGCTTTAATCTTATTGATACTGGCGGAATTGAAATTGCTAAGACAGCATTCCAGGAACAAATTAGAGCGCAAGTTGAAATTGCGATTGAAGAAGCGGATGTTATTGTTTATGTTGGGGACGGTCCGCTTGGTGTTACAACCGACGACCGTGAAATTGCTAATTTACTATATCGCGCTAATAAGCCAGTTATCGTTGCGGTTAATAAAATTGACGGAATTGAACATCATCATTACATCCATGACTTTTATAGTTTAGGCTTAGGTGAGCCAATCGCTATCAGTGGTGAACACGGGATTGGGATTGGGGACTTACTTGATGAAATTATTAAAGTATTACCGGAACAAAAAGATGATTATGAAGAGGATGTAATTTCTTTTGCCGTTATTGGCCAACCTAATGTCGGAAAATCAAGTTTAGTAAACGCGATACTAAATAGGGAACGCGTCATTGTTACAAATGTTGAAGGGACAACGCGTGACGCGATTGATACGCCTTTTACTAGAAACAATAAAAATTATGTAGTAATTGACACTGCTGGGCTAAAAAAGCGTGGCAAAATTTATGAAAGTGTCGATAGATATGCAGCGCTTCGGGCTTTCAGCGCGATTGCTAAAGCTGATATTATTTTATTTGTCATTGACGCTGTTGTGGGTATTCGCGAACAAGATAAACACGTTGTTGGTTATGCAGTTGATGAAAAAAAGGCCATTATTATTGCTGTTAATAAATGGGACGCTATTACTAAAGACGACAAAACAATGAATGAATGGACAAATAAAATTAGAAATGAATTTAAATTTGTTGAATATGCTCCAATTGTTTTTGTTAGTGCTTTAACTAAACAACGAGTAGATCAAATCTTTGACCAAATTGACTATGTTAATGAAGCGTATCGTAGACGTGTAGAGACAAGTTTACTAAATGAAGTTATCCATCGCGCTCAATTGTATAATGACCCGCCAGTGTTTAATGGCGGTCGCTTAAAAGTGTACTACGCTAATCAAGTAAGCACTAAACCACCGACATTTGTGTTCTTTGTGAATAACCCTGCTTTTCTACATTTCTCTTATGAGCGTTACTTAGAAAATCAAATTCGTGACTCGTTCCCGTTCGATGGTACACCACTGAAATTTATATTCCGTGAGCGTAAATGAGATTAAACATTTGTTCATTTTTAGGGTTGTTTTAAGTGTAAAAAAATCAATAAAGTCGTAAGGCATCGCAATAATTTTCAATAAAATATTTAATATTTCTTGTATAAATTATATAATTATGCTATTTTTTAAATAACAAAGGAGTGAGAAAATAATATGAACAAAGCAGAAATAATTGCTGCCATTGCCGATGAGCTTATGATTACTAAGCGTTCTGTGGAAGAAATTATTAATTTATTTTGTGACACAGTCATCGAAACCTTAGCGAAAGGTGAAGATGTAAAACTTACAGGTTTTGGCACTTTCCAAACAAGAGAACGTAAAGAACGTCGTGGCGTTAGCCCACAAACCGGTACGGAAATTGTTATTCCAAGCGGCCGTACTATCGTTTTCAAACCTTCAAAACTTCTCAAAGAAAAAGTTCAATAAATAACTCTTTGCTAGAGAAGTATGTTGAAATCATATTTAGAGTTTTTTGACGAGATTGCTAATATTTTCAACAAGCACGGCTTTAAACTCTACATGGTTGGAGGGACAAGCCGTGATTTTCTTTTAAACTACCCGGTCGACGACTATGATTTTGCGACAGACGCTACACCAACGGAAATGCATGAATTTTTGCCTGACGCAAATTATCGGTTTGAAAAGTTTGGGACAGTAAGTTTAAAGTATGAAGATGAACATGTGGAAATTACAACTTTGCGCGAAGAAGGTGAATATATTGATAGTCGCCACCCCGCTTATATAAAGTTTGTAACAGACCCCGCTAAAGATTATATTAGACGTGATTTTACGATTAACGCACTTTATATTNATGAAAATTATCGAGTGCTTGATTTTTGTGATGGCTTAAAAGATTTAGATACAAATACTTTACGCGTTATTGGCAATCCTTATACCCGTTTTGCAGAAGATCCGCTGCGGATTATTCGGGCATTGCGATTTGTTGCTAAGTTTAAATTAAATATTGACCCCTTAACTGAGAACGCGATTCGTGATTTAGCGCATCTTGTTAAAAAACTAAATCCAGAAAAAGTTAAAGCTGAAATACGAAAAGTGGGAGAACAAGAGCAAAATATCTTTAAAAAATTAATGAATATGTACAAATTATAAGATTTACATTGCGTAATAGTGTAAACTATTAATACCAAAAGTGAGGGAATCTTTATGAGTGGATTTATAGGAAGAGTTGGTAATTCGTGTGTAAAAGAGAAACTGTTAAGTGCGTTAAACTTACTTCAGTTCAAAGATGATGACTCCACAGGAGTTCTTTTTTGCAATAAAGAAGGCCAACATTTATATCGTGTAGTAGGAAAAGTAGATGAATTAGTCACACTTATTCCGGAAGAAGTTGATGGTTATATGGGGATTGCTCACACTAGATGGTCAACATACATGCATCAAGTTCTTGAAAATGTTTATCCGCTCTCTAGTGAAAATGGTTATGTCACCCTTGTTGTTAATGGGCTTATTGATAATATTCAAATGATTAAGCGTCGACTCGTAAAACGCGGATATAGTTTTAGATCTAGTTCCGCTGTTGAAGTTGTCGCTAATTTAATTGAAGACGGCGCTGTTGAAAACGAAGACCCACTACGGGCACTCCATCGCGCTATGCAACAACTAGAAGGTGATTATGCCTTGCTTGCTGTCTTTAACGGTAATTGTAAGAAAATATTTTTTGCTAAAAATGGTGTTCCGCTCATTATTGGAAAGAATCATGACGGGATGGTCATTTGTACAGATTACACCCCAATTGCCGATCAAGCCGATGAATATTATTATCCAAATGACGGAGAGTTAGGCTATTTAACAAGTGATAATATGGTTTTATATGACGGCAAACTTAAACAAAGAAAACCGTCTTTTACCGAAGTGTCAGTTAGTGAAAAAACACTTGAGTTAGGTGATTATCCACACTATATGCTTAAAGAAATTGAAGAAGCTCCTGGTGTTATTCGTCGCCTTATCAACNATTACTTTGATGGAACGAAATATCGGTTTGATGANCGGCTTATTAAACGAATTATTGATGCGGGAACGATTGTCTTTATTGCGGCTGGTACTAGTTACAATGCCGCTTTAGTGGGACAACGTTATCTACGAAACTTTAATAAGAAAGTTGACGTTTTCATCGCTAGTGAATGGATTTTTTATCCGTATCAATCAGGTGAAGACACATTATATGTTTTAATTTCACAATCAGGTGAAACAGCGGATATTCTTAAATGTTTACGCACAATTAGAGCATATGGCGCTGATGTTTTAGCAATTACTAATGTTGAANTTTCTACACTTTATCAATCAGCGGATTATCGCTTATTACTACACGCTGGTACAGAAGTTAGTGTTGCTAGTACAAAGGCTTATATCGCGCAAATTACACTTCTTTCTTTGCTTTACGCGCGCTTAGTAAATAAAATTACGACAATTGCAGCATTAGAAAGAGTTATTGAAGCGCTCTATAACATTATCTCGCGTCGTGATACGATTAAGGCAATTGCCGATCAAATTTATAAGTCAGGCGACGTCTTTTTCTTAGGGCGCGGGTTTGACTATGATGTTGCTGTAGAAGCACAACTTAAATTAAAAGAAACTAGCTATATTCATGCTGAANCTTATCNGGGCGGAGAANTGCTGCATGGCCCAATTGCGCTTATTGAAGAAAATACACCAGTTATCTTCTTTATTAGTGATAGTTTAACTGTAGCAGCAACGCGGGAAGTTATTAGAGAAATGCGTGATCGTAAAGCTAATGTAATTGTATGCTCACTTGCGCCATTTAATCATGATGGTGATAGCTTTATTATTTCAAACCCAATTAAGGGTTATCATAGTCCAATCACCTTTGCAGTATTCGCGCAGTATCTTGCTTATTATTGTGCAGTTAACTTAGGACGTGATGTTGATAAGCCACGTAATTTAACAAAGGCGGTTAAAGATCGTAGTGTATAATAAGGCGCTAGATTTTCGCTTTATGCTTTTTGAATATTACAAAGAGCTCCGTATCAATGAAACAGAACTTGTAATCATTCTTTTTATTGAGCACTTACAACAAAAAGAAACAGAATTTATTACTCCTGATTTAATTAATCTTCAATCAAATATTGATATCAAAGTGATTGACGAAGCAATGGTTCGTCTTGTTAGTAAAGGTTTAATTGAATTTACGACTAGAAACGGGAAAATGGTTACTTCACTTAATCCGTTACGAAATAAATTACAAGAACTTTTCGTGTTAGATTATGAAAAGAATAAAGAAAATTCGACAGTAGAATTTAGTTCACAAGTTGAAGAAGTTTATGCCTTTATTCAAAATGCTTTTGGCCGTTCACTTTCAGCAGTAGAACTGCAAACGATTAATGATTGGTTTAATTATGGTTATAACATCACAATGATTAAAGAAGCACTTGACCAAACAATGAAACGTAAACGCTATAACATTCGCGCTATTGATAAGGCGCTACTTAAATTATCGACTGCTGTGGATTATGCGCTTGAAGGTAAAAGTGCCCAAAGTGATTCATATCGAAAAAACATCAAGGACACACTTGAAGAAGTGAATAAAAAAGCCCAAGATGACGAAAGCGAATAAAGAAAGAATACTCGCCTTTCTTGATAAAGANTATAGTGACGCTAAAGGTGAGNTAGAATACACAAAAGATTATGAACTGCTTATTGCTGTTGTTTTAAGCGCACAATCAACTGATGTAGCGGTTAATAATGTTACGCGAAAATTATTTGCAAAGTATCCAACTTTTGAAAGCTTATTAAATGTAAAAGAAGCACAATTTGCCGCGTATTTTAAAACACTTGGCTTATATCGCAACAAAGCAAAACATGTGTATAATTTAATTCATTTACTTAATGAACATCATAACGGAGTTGTTCCTAGTGCTAAAGAAGAGCTTTTAAAATTACCTGGTGTTGGAGTTAAAACCGCGAATGTTGTACGCGCTGAACTCTTTAACATTCCCGAAATTGCCGTGGACACTCATGTTTCACGAATAGCGCGTCGCCTTGGTTTTGCTAAGTTTAGTGATGATGTAACTATCATCGAAGCGAAGTTACGTAAAGTTTTACCTAAAGAAAGATATATAAAAACGCATCACCAAATGATTCATTTTGGTCGGTATTTTTGTAAAGCACAAAGTCCGCTATGTAAAAAATGTCCGCTTGTGGACATTTGTAAAGAACCAAATAAAAAGTTATAAATTAAATAATTTTATGACTGCAGGCAAATAGTCAAGTACAGGGTTAAGACCAAGGCGCACTAATACGCCTTTTTCTTTAAATGATGCATAAGGGATTGATTTACGGTCGCCATTGCGATAAAAATCAATAACATCAGCAGCACTAAGTACATAATATTCATCAAAAGCTGTAAATTCAACAATAAAGAAAGCAATCCCACCATGGCGAATAACATTTTCTAAGTGGGTAATTTGATGTTCATAAATATTATTTAAAGGAAAACTTGTTTTTAATCTTGTACTTTTAGCTTCAAAGTCGAAATATCGGTTTTTATAAACCCCGTTAAAGTCTGTTGTTGATTGCTTTTCAAAGTAGGCGTTTGTAATTTTTGCCCCTTTAGCGTAATCAATTTTTACGACATTAATTGGTGTTGGGCGTTTAGTAAAAAGGGCAATGTCGTGCATCAAATAATAGTCATTAGCAGCACTGATAAGTTTTTCAAGCGCCATGCCACGATTAGCAGCGCTCTTCGTAATATTTTTTCGTTTTGAAGGTACTTTCGTTGTTTGTTTTTTAGGTTTAGAACCGTTTGGATAATTAATCATTACACAATTTCATCGCGTAAATATTCTTGTAAATCATCAATATTTACACTTTCTCCTGCCTTTATTTTATTGAGCATTCTTTTTATTGGACGCGGGATATTATTCATATTGAGTAGTACCTCACCATACCGTTCAATAAGAATATCAGTCTTTTTAAAGAGCTCACTATATAAATAGGCGAGCATCAGGGCATCATTTAACGGGTCATGAGCAGGTTCAACTGGCTCAACGCCGAAAAGTTTACATAAATTCACCAAAGATAATGTATTATTTTTTTCATCTTTTATATATTCATTAATGTATGCACTTAAATCAATATGATTTTTCGCAATCGTTTTAATAAAAGTATGATCAGCTTCAGGAATATGGGCAAGTGATTGGCGTAAGATACGAATGTCGTGTGCCCCAAATGTCACAAATTTAGTTTTTGAAAGATTAGTGCCAACATATTTTTTAAGCATCAGTAGAATCTTATCAAAAGGAATGCCTTCTCTTGCTAATAAATCATCCGTAATGCCAGTTAATTTTTCAACATAATTACCAACATTTTGTGTTGCTAGCACATAATGTTTAAAGCCAGGATAAAGTTTTTTAATCGTTCCGTCCGTTTTAATTGTGGCTTTAATTGCCCCAATTGCTATTAGTTCATGACTAAATTGTGTACCTTCTAAATCAAGGAAGATAAGTTGCTTGCGGCCACGTGTTGCTTTCGCTAATTTTTTCATACTATAAAATTATAACATAGTAATAATAAAGCGGTCTCACTTTGTTGCGTCAAAACAAAATTACATATATAATATGTATGCGAGGTTAAGGATGGCAGAAAAGAGATTACTAGACGCAGACAAAATTTTAAAAAAGAAGTTCAAAGCGAAAAGCGGTGGCTATGACGCTTTAGAAGTTGACGAATTTTTTGATTTAGTGCGTAATGACTATGAATCTATGCTCGAAATTGAAAAAGAATTAGAATTACTGCGGCTGAAAAATGAAACTCAACAAGCTAAGATTGTTAATCTTGAAGCGCAATACATTCAATATAAAAAGAAAGTTGAAGAGCTAGAACGCTTAATTAGTAAAGGCGGAACCGCGATGGAAAACTTACGTAAAATTGATAAGTATGAGCGTCAATTATGGAAAATGGGCATTGACCCAAGCAAACTCAAATAAAAATTCGATCTGGATAATTGCTGGTACATAAGTATTAGAGGAAAGTCCATGCTCGCACTTGCTGCGATGCAAGTAGTGATTGCGCTAGTGGAAAAAATAACACTAGGTATAGAGGAGTCTATAACGGCGAAGAAAGACCTAAGTCGAAAGATATGGTTAATCTTCTGAAAGTGCCACAGTGACGAAGTTAAGGGGAAACTCTTAAGTGGAACGTTGGTAAACCCCGCAAGCGAGAAACCTAAATTTGGTAAGGGAAACGGCAATAGAGAAATGAATTTAGCGCCGTATGTGTTCACACATAGATAAATAATTATCCGCGACAGAACATGGCTTACAGGATCGAAACTCACCTAAAGGAGCATTATGAATTTACCGAATAAATTAACAGTAGCGAGAATGATACTTGTCATCCTTTTAATTGCTTTTTTACTTATTCCGCCCACTTGGTTAGGTAATGAACCAATTATTCTTTTTTCTAATGTTTATCTGCGTTATTTTATTGCCGCAATTGTTTTTATAGTAGCGGCAATCACTGATTACTTCGATGGATACTTAGCGAGAAAATTTAATTTAATTACAAATTTTGGGAAGTTTATGGACCCAATTGCCGACAAAATGCTGGTGAATTCTATGTTAATCATCCTTACAGTTCCGCATCAAGCGTTCGTCGGGCAAATAAGTGTACCTGTTATTTTTGTTGTACTCATGATTGCGCGTGATACAGTAGTGGACGGGTTTAGACTTGTTGCTGCAAATCAAAATAAAGTACTAGCGGCGAATATTTTTGGTAAGGCTAAAACAGTTTTACAAATGATTGCAATTGTGATGTTTTTATTTAATGATTGGCCCTTTTCACACCAAATGCAAAGTGATTCGTTTCCGATTGTTAGCATGATAGTAATTGGCGCTGCTACATTTGTGTCATTATTATCAGGCTTTATTTATATATTCCAAAATATCAGTGTACTTAAGGAGACGCATGACGACACAACTGCTCATTAATGAATTAATTGATAAAAATTTAACAATTGGTAGTGTTGAGTCTTTTACTGGTGGTTTATTTGCGGCAACACTCGTGAATTATCCAGGTGTTAGTAAAACATATAAAGGGACGATTGTGGCTTATAGTAACGATGTCAAAGAGCGTTTACTTAACATTAAAAAAGAAGATCTAAAAAAATTTAGTGCCGTTTCAAGTGTTGTAGCGCTTGATTTAGCGCGTCATGGCCAAAAAGCATTAGGAGTTGATTTTTGTTTTGGCTTTACGGGTGACGCAGGTCCAACAGCATCAGGCCAAAGCGGAGAAGTTGGTGATGTTTATATTGCCCTAGCGTTTGCTAACGACGAAATTGTTGAACACTTCAAATTTAAAGGTGATCGGCTTAAAGTCCGCACTGATGCAGTGAATGCTGCCTTAAAAATGTTAGCGAGAGTGTTAAAAAACTTCGAATAATATTGTATATATCTATATAAGGAGAAAATTATTATGTCAAAAAAGAAAGATGCAAATATTTTACAAGAAACATTAAAAGAAATTGAAAAGTCGTTTGGTAAAGGCGCCATTATGAAACTAGGCGAACGCCCAGTTATTAATGTTGATGTCATTCCGAGCGGCTCATTATTAATTGATGAAGCACTTGGCGTTGGTGGCTATCCAAAAGGGCGTATTATTGAAATCTTTGGACCAGAAAGTAGTGGGAAAACTACTTTAGCGCTGCACGCAATTGCTGAATGTCAAAAGAAAGGTGGTCAAGCTGCTTTTGTCGATGCTGAACATGCAATTGACCCGATTTATGCTAAAAATTTAGGAATTAATATTGATGAATTACTTTTAGCACAACCTGATTCAGGTGAACAAGCACTGGAAATTGTTGTCCGTCTTGCCGAAAGTGGTGTGATTGATTTAATCGTTGTTGATAGTGTGGCTGCACTTGTACCTGAAGCAGAACTATCTGGCGAAATGGGTGATAACCAAGTAGGACTACAAGCACGCCTGATGTCAAAAGCAATGCGTAAACTAGCGGGTGTATTAAATAAAGCTGAGTGTACTGTTATCTTTATTAATCAACTACGCGAAAAGGTTGGAATAATTTATGGCAATCCTGAAGTTACTTCTGGTGGTCGTGCATTAAAATTTTATTCTTCCATTCGTATTGACATTAGACGCGGTGAAGCGATTAAGCAAGGTTCTAAATTAATTGGTAATCAAGCAAAAATTCGTATTGTAAAAAACAAAGTTGCACCACCATTTGCCGCTTGTGGAATCGATATAATTTATGGCAAAGGTATTTCTAAAATTGGGGAAATTCTTGAATTAGCGGTTAACCGCGGATTTATTAAAAAGTCGGGTTCGTGGTATGAACACGATGGACTTAAGATTGGACAAGGCCGCGAAGCAGCGCAAAATTATATTTTGGAGCGCCCAGAATTACTCGCTGATTTAGAAGAAAAAATTAAAACAGGCGTAGTCGCCACTGAAACTAAATAATTACAATTATTTTATAAATTTTAAAATTAAAAAACACAATTTTTAAAATTGTGTACTTTACTAATCATCTTTGCTTTAATTAATGCTAAAAAGTTGTTATAATCAAAGTGCGCACTAAGTGCGTTCACCTAAACTTCATGTTAGGTTATTAATTCACTTTATTGAAATTTATTTACATAAATCATCGCTAAACATTAATGATGTAACATTGGAATTTAGGTAACAGACTATTTTTCGTTTGTATATATTTTCAAACACAAAATTTTAAAAAACAAAGAAAGAAGGAACACAAAATGGAAGTTTTGTACTATGCACTATTCTTTCTTGTCGGACTTGGACTTGGAATCGGACTATTTTTCCTCATTCCAGCATTTAAAGCGAAGCAAGCATTTGCGAAAGCACAAAAATTAACAAAAGAAGCGGAAATTAAAGCCGAACACATTGTAAAGAATGCTGAACTTGACGCTAAACAAATCATTTATGAAGGAAAACAAGAACTCGAACAAGCCGGCAAAGAACGGCGTGCCCAAATTCGTGAGCTAGAAAGGCTCCTTAATGATCGTGAAAAAGGAATTGAACGTCGCGATCAATTATTACATAGCAAAGAGCAGTCACTTGACGCTCGTCATGAAAACTTATCAGTGAAAATCAAAGAAGCTGATGAACTCAAAAAAGACCTACAAATTAAGATTGACTCAATTTTAGGCGAGCTTGAAACAGTCGCACAAATGACAGTTAGTGAGGCGCGAGATGAATTATATCATCGCGTTGACGCTAAACTGGAAAAAGAAATCGCGCTGTATATTAAGCAAAAAGAAGAAGAAGCCGAACTACAAGTTAATGAACAAGCTCGTGATATTTTAGCAAACACGATTGCGCGTTATTCACAAGAAGTGACGACTGAACGCACTGTTAGTACGGTCGAATTACCAAATGATGAAATGAAAGGACGCATTATCGGTCGTGAAGGACGCAACATCCGCACACTTGAACAACTATTAGGCGTTGATATTTTAATTGATGATACACCAGAAGTTATTACTGTGTCATGCTTTGATCCAATTCGCCGTGAGACCGCTAGACGGACGATTGAACTATTAGTCAAAGACGGCCGAATTCAACCAAGTCGTATTGAAGAAGTTGTGGAAAAAGCAACGCAAGAACTTGATGAAATTATTATTAAGACTGGTAAAGACGCTCTTGCCGAACTTGGGATTCCTAATGTCCACAAAGATATGATTCCATTTATTGGCCGCTTAAAATACCGCACGAGTTACGGACAAAGTGCACTTAAACATAGTATTGAAGTCGCCCATTTATGTGGCATTATGGCTGCTGAATTAGGGCTTGATATTACGCGCGCTAAACGTGCAGGATTATTCCATGACATTGGTAAATCAGCGGATTTTGAACTTGAAGGAAGTCACGTTGAAGTTGGAGCAAGACTAGCGAAAAAATTCAATGAACCAGATTATGTTATTGATGCAATTGAAAGCCACCACGGTGATAAAGAATCGCGCTTTATCTTTAGTCAATTAGTCATCGCTGCTGATACATTAAGTGCAGCGCGACCAGGTGCTCGGACTGAAACGCTTGAAAATTACATTAAACGTTTAGAAAAACTTGAAGAAATTTGTAAATCGTATGACGGTGTGCAAACTAGCTTTGCAATGCAATCAGGCCGTGAAGTACGCGTGATGGTCCATCCTGATAAGGTGGATGATATTATGGTCAATAAACTCGTTCGTGATATTCGTGAACGGATTGAAAATGAAATGACTTATCCTGGTCAAATTAAAGTGTCGGTTATTCGTGAATACCGTGCAAGTGATGTAGCAAAATAGTAATGGTGAAAATTTTATTTATTGGTGATATTGTTGGCAAAATCGGGCGAGAAACTCTCGCCCATTTCCTGCCTATACTTAAGCGTGAACATGACTTTGATTTAATTATCGCTAACGGCGAAAATACAACGCATGGGCGCGGATTAACGAAAAAACATTATGAAGAATTAGTAAATCTTGGGATTGATGTCATCACACTTGGTAATCATTTTGATNATCGTCCAGAACTTAAATATTACATTACCGAAGTGCATAATTTAGTGAGACCATTAAACTTAATTGAAAATTATCCTGGTGAAGGATCTGTCGTTGTCACAACGAAAAAAGGTGACAAAGTTCGCGTCACTAATGTATTAGGACAAGCATTTATGAAAGAAATCATTACTAGTCCGTACGCTAATCTTAAAATGCTTAACGCTGATACAGAAAAGATGATTCATATCGTTGATTATCATGCAGAAGCTACTGCAGAAAAAATGACGATTGGCTGGGAATTTGATGGTGCAGTAAGTGCTGTTTTAGGTACACACACTCATGTACAAACGCGTGACGCCCGTATTTTGCCAAAAGGTACAGCTTATATTAGTGATGTTGGTATGACGGGGGCATATAATGGCATCATTGGTGCAGATAGAGAACGCGTAATCGAGCGGACTTGGTTTGATAAACAAGTACCGTTTACTTATGAGTACAAAGATAAAGAAGCGCAATTTAGCGCTGTTATTTTAGAAATTAATAAACATACATTTAAAACAGAAAAAATAACACCACTTTATTACTTATGGAGAAGAGATGAGTAAAACATTACTTAATAATTTACCCTCCTTCACTAAAGCACGAAGACGTTATCCGTCCATAGTTCAAAATCTTAAGATTGAAGTACCGTCAATTGTTAGTGCGAAGTTAAGTGGTAAATTTTTCTTAATTAAAACATTTGGCTGTCAGGCAAATGTACGCGACGAAGAAAGTATGGCCGGTCTTTTAAGTATGGCTAATATGCGACGCACTGAAGAAGAAAAAGACGCTAGTGTAATTATTATTAATACATGTGCTGTTCGTGAAGGGGCTGAACAAAAAATCTTTGGTCAAGTCGGTAACTTAAAAGGACTAAAAACAAATAATAAAGATTTAATAGTAATTGTTGCGGGTTGTGTTGTGCAACAAGAAGAATCACTCGCGAAATTACGAAAAACATTCCCATATGTTGATATTTTTATGGGGACAAACGCTATTCATAAATTACTTGATTTAATTGCCTTACGAATAACGGAAAATAAAAAAGTAGTGGATGTGCCTAGTGATGATGCCGATGTCTATGAAAACATCCCTGTGCAACGCATTGCCCCGCATAAAGCTTTTGTCAATATAACATATGGTTGTGATAAGTTTTGTACATATTGTATCGTCCCTTACACTAGGGGGAAAGAACGCTCACGATTACCTGCTGATATTTTACGAGAATGTCAAATTTTAGTGGATTCTGGTTATCAAGAAATTACACTCGTTGGTCAAAATGTTAATGCTTATGGTATTGATTTAAAAGATGGCACAACTTTTAGTTATATTTTAGAAGAAGTAGCAAAACTTGGCATCCCACGCCTTCGTTTTATTACTTCGCACCCATGGAACTTTGATGATGAAATGATTGATATTATCGCTAAATATCCTAATATCATGCGTAAAATTCATTTACCGTTACAAAGTGGTAGTGATGAAATTTTAAAGTTAATGGGACGCCGCTATACGGTTAAAGATTATTTAGAGTTAGTTACTAAATTACGGGCTAGAATGCCTGATATTTCACTGACTACTGATATTATTGTTGGCTTTCCAAATGAAACAGAGCAACAATTTTTAGAAACATTAAAAGTTGTTGAAAAGGTAAATTACGAAAATGCTTATACTTTTATTTATTCACCGCGCAAGGGTACTCCCGCTGCCCTTATGGAAGATAATGTTTCGCGTGAAGAAAAAGGTGAGCGCTTTAACAAGTTAAAAGCACTCGTTGATAGCCAAACCGAAGCTAATGCAGCGCTATATGTCGGGAATGAGTATCTTATTTTAGTTGATGGTTACAGTAAAAAAGATACGAGTGTATTAAGTGGATACACCGAAAGTGATCGTGTTGTTCATTTTGTAGGTACTCCTGATTTAATCGGTAAAATTGTTAAAGTTAAAATTACTGAGTCACGCGTTTATTCATTTGTTGGAGAACTAGTGAATGAATAAAGTTGAAATAGCCTTAAATGCATTAACGACTGAATTAGCGAATGACAAAAGAGTCGTAGAATTTAAAAAAGTAAAAGCACTGATTGAAAGTGATGCTTACTTAAAAAATGCAGAAGCACGGCTTAAAGAGTTACAACGATTAATGACACAAAACGCCTTTAACGAAGAAAAGCATAACGAGTATAAAAGAGAATATTTACGACTAAAAAACAATTATGAAACGCATCCTTATCTAATAAATTATAATAGTTTGCTAAGTGAAATTGAAGATTTACTTTACTCTTTAAAAACAGTAATTGAATAAGCAATTTACCATACTATGGTAAAATGACACTATGGGAAAAGAGAAGAAAAAAATCGTCTACACGCCGATGATTGAGCAGTATTTAGAAATTAAACGGGAAAACCCGGGTATTTTAATTATGTATCGACTTGGTGATTTTTATGANTTCTTTTTTGAAGATGCTGAAATTGTATCNAAAGAATTACAATTAGTGCTCACTAAAAGAGCAGCAGGAAATAATCGTAAAATCCCAATGTGCGGGATACCCCATCACGCTTATGGTCCGTATCTTGCCAAGTTAATTGACGCTGGGCATAAGGTTGGAATTGTTGAACAAATGGAAGATCCTAGTTCAGCAAAGGGGATTGTAAAAAGAGAAATCATCCAAATTGTAACTCCTGGTTCGATTGTCGATTTTGAAGATAGTGATAATAACTTTATCACGGCGGTTGATGCTTACGCTGATGCTTTTACTGTAAGTTACGCAGATGTTTCTACTGGTGACATTTTCGTCACAACTTTACCGCGTGAAGATACGAGTTTAGTAAGTTATTTAAACGGATTAAACACTCGTGAAATTGTTGTGAGTCCACAGTTTAGTGATAAGCTTTTAGGTGTTATTAAAACAAATATAAATCTTGTTATATCGTTTGAAGAGAATACAAAAATTGATGAAGAATATGAAGATTTATTTAGTGATGTTAAGGATGAGCGGGAGTATTTGATTGCCGCGCGTTTAGTGAGTTATTTAACACGAACTAAAAAACGACAATTATCATATTTTAAAGCAATTACTGTGACAAAACCGCAGTCTTTCTTACAAATAGATGCTTTTTCACGCCTTAATTTAGAGTTAACAAGAACAATTCGTAATGAAACAAAATACGGGTCTCTATTTTGGCTATTAGATGAAACAACAACAGCGATGGGTCGTCGTAAACTAAAAGATTTTATTATCCGTCCTTCACGCGATTATGATGAAATTATTCGGCGGCAAAATATTGTAAACACATTTATTGTTAACTTTGTAACACGTGCGGAAGTTAAAGAACATTTTGTTAGTATTTATGACTTAGAACGTATAGTGGCGCGCATCTCTTTTGGTAGCGCTAATCCGCGTGACTTGTTGCGCCTTAAGACTTCACTCCAAGCACTAGAAAAAGCACGTAATCTTTTAGGTAAAATTAGAGAACCTGAAATTAGTGAACTCTATGATAAGCTTGCAAGTAATATTCCTTTAATTACCTTACTGGAAAAAGCAATTAGTGAAGACGCCCCACTACAAATAACTGGTGGCGAAATATTTAAGTATGGATATTATGAAGCGCTTGATGAACTAATTGATTTAGCGCATGGTGGTAAAAAATGGATTAGTGCTTTTGAAGAAAAAGAACGAGTGCGGACAGGAATTAAAAATTTGAAAATTGGTTATAATCGTGTATTTGGTTATTACATTGAAGTTAGTAATAGCAATTTAGATCAAGTTAAAGATGAATTTGGTTATATCCGCAAACAAACAACAAAGAACGGTGAACGCTTTATTAATGAAGCGCTTAAAGAACAAGAAACACTAATTCTAAGTGCTGAAGAACGACGGCAACAATTAGAAAGAGAACTTTTCGGTGCGCTTTTAAATGAGTTAAAGAAGTCAACACGATTATTACAACAAAGTGCCGATGTTGTAAGTGAAATTGATGTTTTTATTTCTCTAGCGGAAGTGGCGGTCGCTAATAATTATGTTCGTCCTATATTTAACGATGCACGCGTGGTTGATATTAAAGAAGCACGGCACCCTGTTTTAAGTAAATTACTTAAAGACCACGCCTTTGTTGCAAATGATATTGAGCTAGATGAAGCGACCGATATCGTGATTATTACTGGTCCAAATATGGGTGGTAAATCGACACTTATGCGTCAATTAGCGCTAATTGTGATTATGGCGCAGATTGGCAGTTTTGTTCCGGCAAAGAGCGCAAACTTAATGATTTTTGATCAAATCTTTACACGGATTGGGGCAAGCGATGATTTAATAAGCGGACAATCAACATTTATGGTTGAAATGATTGAAGCAAATTATGCTTTACGCAAAGCAACACCAAATTCACTTTTACTATTTGATGAAATTGGTCGCGGCACTTCAACTTATGACGGAATGGCTTTAGCCTACGCAATGCTTGAATATATTGCTAACAAGTTAAAAGTAAAGACATTATTTAGCACGCACTATCACGAAATTACTGCAATTGATGAGCATTATCCTAATATTAAAAACATTCATGTTGAAGTAAAAGAAGTCGAAAATAATGTAACCTTCCTTTATAAAATTAAACCTGGTCCTATGAATAAGAGTTACGGGATTAATGTTGCCCGTTTAGCGGGATTACCGCTAGAAATTTTAAGTAATGCCCAAGAACATTTACAAACATTTGTCGCTAACAATAGTGGCGGCAATCCGACTAAAACAGAATATGTGCCACTAAAACCATTATGGTATCAACAGCTCGAAAATTTAAATATTGATGAAATGACTCCCCTAGATGCCCTTATTCTTTTAAAGAAAATTAAAGATGAAGGGTTTAAATAATGGCTAAGATCATTTTACTAGACAACGAACTTGCTAATCAAATTGCAGCGGGGGAGGTAATTGAAAGACCAAGTTCAGTTGTTAAAGAATTAGTGGAAAATAGTATTGACGCTGGTGCTACTAAAATTGATGTTTTTATTAATGAAGCCGGACGTAAAGCAATAATTGTACAAGATAATGGTAGCGGGATTCCTAGCGACGAATTAGCGCTAGCTTTTTCGCGACATGCNACNAGTAAGATTCATTCAACTTTNGATTTATTTAGAATAAGAACTTTAGGGTTTAGAGGTGAAGCACTACCAAGTATTGCTTCAATTGCAAAAGTGCAAGTTGAAACTGCTGAAAAGGGGAAACCTGGAGCACTTGCTAAGATTGAAAATGGTGATATTAAAATTGAGCCAAGTGCAGTTAGTAGTGGTACAAAAATTACTGTCTCTGAACTTTTTTACAATACACCAGCGCGCCTTAAATATTTAAAACGCGATTATACCGAAAACGCTGTAACACTTGATGTTGTGACTAAAATNGCTTTAGCCCATCCTGATGTTAGTTTTAGTTTAACATTTGATGATAAGTTAAGATTTCGCACAAGTGGGCGAAATAATTTAGAAGAAACAATTTTAAATATTTATGGTTTAACATATGTTAAAAACTTATTACCAATTAGTGTTAAAATGAATGATTTTACGATTACAGGTTTCTTAGGGAACACGAATTTAGTTCGTTCTAATCGTTACGGGATCATTACAAACTTAAATGGTCGTAATGTATATATGCCGAAAGTGCAAAGTACGATAATTGAAGCGTATCACGGCTTTATTGCTCCCACGCGTTATCCGTTTGTCATTTTAAATTTACAAATAGAACCAGAATTAGTCGATGTTAATGTGCATCCGACTAAAAAAGAAGTGCGTTTTTCAAAAGAAGAAGACTTACGCAATGTTTTATTAAAAGAAATTCCGCTAGCGCTCCGTAAAGAAGCATTTATCCCTAAAGATCCGCACCAAAAAGTGCAACCACTATCAAGCACTACTAACGAAGAACCTAGAGCCGAGCAACTTATTTTTGATTTGCCGTTTGGCACTGAAACTAGTGAATTAAAAATTAGTGATAGTCATCATCAAGAAGCAATTAGAAAACCAATAACTAAAACAATTAGTGAATTAGAAAATAGTTTTGTTAATCCAGTTGCAGCACTCCATAACACCTACATTATTTGCGAAGTAAATGATGGGGGCTTTTGGCTTATTGACCAACACGCTGCTCATGAACGGATTAATTATGAGAAATTTCAAAAAGTATTAAATATGGATTTAAAAACTAGACCACTTTTAGTGCCTGAACTTTTATCTTTTAGTCATAGTGAAATAGCGCTTTTTACTCCTGAAGTATTTACCATTCTTAAAGATGTCGGAATTGAAGCAGAGTTATTTGGCCCAAATACACTAAGAGTTACTGCTGTGCCTAGTTGGGCAGGTGAATATGATGAACGCATTTATATTCAAGATATCATTGATGCTGTTATTACTGATAAGCGTTTAAATCAAGAGCTTTTACGCACTAACGCTATTGCAACAATGGCTTGTAAAGCATCAATTAAAGCTAATCACCGCCTTTCAATTATGGAAATGCAACATTTAATAAAAGAATTACTAGCGTGTGATAATCCGTTTAGTTGTCCGCATGGTCGGCCGACAATTATTAAGTTTACGAAGTACGAATTAGAAAAAATGTTTAAGAGGACAGGCACATGATTTTTGTCATTGGTGGTGTGACCGCAAGCGGGAAAAGTGATTTAGCCTTCCGCTTTGCTAAAGCAATAAACGGAATTATTATTAACGCTGATGCGTTTGCTTTTTATAAAGAGTTAAATATAGGAACTGCTAAACCAACCAAAGAAGAATTAGCGATGCTTCCGACTTTTTTATTTAACAATATTTCATTAGATGAACGCTTTTCTATTTATAACTATCAAAAAGAAGTACGGATTATATTAGATAAGTATTTAGCTAAAAAAATTCCGATAGTGCTCGTTGGTGGCAGCGGTCTTTATATTAGAGCAGCCTTATATAACTATAACTTACAACCGGAAAAGGACTTAAAGATTGTTGATGACCCTAACATAAGTAATACTTCACTGCACAAAGAATTAGAAGTGTTAGATAAAGAAGCTGCCACTAAGATTCATCCTAATAATCGTAAGCGCGTACTGCGGGCACTCGCTTTAATTAAAACTCACGCTCAAACAAAAACTGCGCTTGAAGAAGTAACATCAAGTGAGCCACTTTATCCGTATATTATGATTTGTTTAGATAAAGAAAATGAAATGCTCCATCGCGATATTGAAACAAGAGTTAAGTTAATGTTTGACAAGGGATTAAGAGAAGAAGCGATGACATTAAGCAAGAAATACCCGCGAAATGCACAGGGAATGCAGGCAATTGGTTATAAAGAGATTGTGCAAAATCCTAATGCCACTGATGAAGAATTAATAAATTTAATTGCCTTACGTACAAGACAATATGCGAAAAGACAGCGAACTTTTTTTCGTAATCAGTTTGCCGCTAAATGGTTTACTGATAAAGAAGCAGCGTTTAATTATCTAAGAGGAAAGTATGAGGACTCATTATGAAAAACACATTACACATTTTAGAAGTTGCAAAGAAAGTTGGTCTTTCACCTGCAGATGTAATACTTTATGGTGAAGATAAAGCAAAGATTAAAAGTCCGTTTACTGATATTAATCCACAAGGTAAATTAATTTTAGTAACTGCGATTACACCAACACCTTTTGGTGAAGGGAAAACGACAATGTCAATTGCTCTACAAGACGCAATGTGGAAAACGGGAACAAAGAGTTTACTTTGTTTACGGGAGCCTTCACTTGGTCCAGTGTTTGGGATTAAAGGTGGTGCCACTGGTGCAGGACGCGCTAAGCTTTATCCAAGTGACGATATTAATCTTCATTTCACAGGTGATCTCCACGCTCTTACTTCAAGCATTAATCTAATTGCCGCAGTAATTGATAATCATATTTTCCAAGGCAATGCTTTAAATTTAGACCCGAAACGTATCACATGGAAACGCTCTTTAGATATGAATGATCGTGGCTTACGCAAAGTTAGAATTAATCAAGGTACGGGCAATGGTACTCCTCGCTGCGAAGAATTTCAAATTACTGTCGCTAGTGAACTAATGGCCATTATGTGTCTTGCTAGTGATCCTGATGACTTTATTCGTCGTGTAAAAGATATTATTATTGGCTATACATATGAAGGTGAAATTGTTCGTCTTGCCGCTTTAGAAATAGAAGATGCGATTATGCACTTAATGAAACAAGCATTATTACCAAATTTGGTGCAAACATTAGAAGGCAATCCCGTTCTTGTCCATGGCGGACCTTTTGCAAATATTGCCCATGGCTGTAATTCAATCATTGCGACAAAATATGCGTTAAGTAAAGCACCAGTCGTTATCACTGAAGCAGGTTTTGCTAGTGAATTAGGTGCGGAAAAGTTTTTCAATATTAAGTGTCGTACCGCTAATTTAAAGCCTAATCTAGCGGTCGTAGTTGCCACTATTAAGGCATTAAAGATGCATGGTGGCGTTCCAATGAGTGCAATTTATGAAGAAAATACTGATGCACTTGCCAAAGGATTTGAAAACTTAGTGCAGCATTATGAAAACTTAAGTTTATTTGGTGTTAAAGTTCTTGTTGCTCTTAATCTTTTTGATAATGATCATAAAAGTGAAGTTAAGTTATTTGAAAAAGAAATGCAAAAACTAGGATATGATTATGCACTTGTTAGCTCGGTGAGTAAAGGCAGTGAAGGTGGTATTGAATTTGCAAATAAAGTAAAAGCATTACTAGCGGAAGAAACTAAGTTCGAATTTCTTTATGATACTGAGAAAGAAGTTGAAGAAAAGATTGAAATTATATGTAAAAAGTTATATCGCGCAAGCGGGGTTAAATATAGTAAAAGAGCACAACGCGAACTTGCGGTAATTAAAGAACAAGGGTTTGCTAAATTACCGGTGTGTATGGCTAAAACTCCGTTATCATTTAGTGATAATCCAAATTTAAAAAATGCGCCACGAAACTTCAATATTACAATCCGCGAATTTAGACTAAGTGCTGGGGCAGGTTTCATCGTTGCCCTAACTGGTAAAGTATTAACAATGCCTGGACTCCCTAAAGTACCTGCTGCGGTTAATATGAAGGAGGTTCGCTAGTGGCTTTAATTAAAGTTGATCTTTATGATGAAATTGAAATGAAGAAGCCGCATCCTTGCATTCATAAGAGTCATCGCTTTCAAGTGGTGATGCTTGGTGCTGATTTAAAATTGCAATGTCAGGGTTGTGGAAACATCGTTTTAATTAGCAGGATTAAGTTTAATCAAAAGTTTAAAAAACACATTGCTAGTCACGAAACGATAATTTTTACGAAATAATGTTTTATTTGTAAAGTAGGAGGTTCCTATTTTACAAGTCGTTAATCTATATAAAAGTTTTGGCAAAAAAGAAATATTTAGTAATCTTTCTTATACTTTTAAAAGTGGGAAGATATATGTCATCGTTGGTTATTCAGGAAGCGGAAAATCAACCTTTTTACATATTGTCGCTAATTATATTCCTAAAAACAGTGGGAAAATTAAATATAAAAATAAACTGATTACTAAAAATGATGTTACTTTAGTTTTGCAGCATCCATATTTTTTAGGTGATTTAAGGATAATTGATAATCTTAAAATTAGTTCACTTTTTCGCCATTTAAACAATCGAAAAATACGACAAAAATACACTAAAGCACTGCAAATCAGCCATATTTTGCAAAGAAGAGCAAATGTATGTAGTGGCGGAGAAAAGGCGCGTGCAAATATATTGCGTGGTATTATTGAACGAAAACACATTTTATTAATTGATGAGCCAACAGCCCATCTTGATTTTAAAAATAGTCAAATAGTAGCGAAGCTTCTTAGCGAATTAAGCGCTAATAAAATCGTAATAGTAACAACACACCAACCAAGTTTATTTAAAAGTGGTAATACTATTTTTTTAAGGATTAAGAACGGAGTTTTTCATGAAGATAATAACATTATTTAAAGTTATTGCTAATTTATATAAACGAAATATAAAGAAAAATCGATTAATGGTTATTTTTATGATTTTTACTAATATCACGCTGATGTTATTTTTAGTTTTCTTTTCAAGTAGTGAAACACTAGCCCAAACTCTTGCGGAAGGTTATTTAGAATATTTAAGTGTGGATGTTGCCCTTTATGAATCGCAACCTACTAACAATCCGCTGATTAATGTTAAATCTTATCGACGACCAAGTATTGATTACCTTAATTCGATAATGAAAGTAACAGAATCTTTTGTTATTAGACCAGATTATTCACCCTTACTTTATGAAAAAGAAATTATGGTTTTAGGTAAAGAAATTCCTAATGTCTTAATTACAATTATTGGGGAGAACACTAATGAGATTGGCATTAACCGAGCCTTTTACAACGAACTTAATAAACTTGTATCAATAAAGGATGATGAAATGTTGCTACATTTTTATATAAAGACGACAATATTTATCGATGATGAAGAAGTGTTAATTGATTATTATAATCAGTTTCCTATTACTTATATATACGATGAACCGACATATTTTTCTGTCCCTAAATTATACATTTCCCAAAATACGATTGATGCAACCTTAGGTAATATATTTTTAAAGCCTGGTTTAACACTTAATAATTATTTGCTTAATTTAAATCCAGAACATGAACTATCTAACTACCGCTTTAAATGTCACTTTAAAAGTGCAGCGCAAAAGGATAAATTTATGCATATTGTTAATGAAGTTAGCAATAATGAAAGCGGGATTGAAGTAAGTGGTGATCACATTAACAAAATTGAGAGTTTTAATGCATTGTATGATTATTTAAGTATACTGATGAAACTCTTTTTAGCCTTTGTTATTATTGGGAGTGTTGTCATTTATGTGGTGATTGCGCATACTGCACTTTTAACGATATTACGACAAATGGCGCTTTTTGCCGTTTTAGGCGCTAGTAAAAAGCAAATATACGAAATATATTTATTTCTGATTATTATTAATTTTTTATTAAGCTCGGTAAGTTTCTTGCTTTTACCTTCTTTACTACCCGTTGTAAGTTTCATTTTACATAAACTCATGGGTGTTTATGTTGTGCTTGAACTTAATTACACGATGTTAGTGTTGATGCTTAGCGCTGATCTTCTAACACTACTTATTTTAATCACAATTATTTTCTTGATAAATATGCGTCGCCCACTATTGTATTTATTAATAGATGATTAGTATTAAAAATTTAGAATGTGTACTCGGTGGAGAGCGGATTCTTAATATCGCTAGTTTTGAGATTAATGCTCCGGGGTTATATGTGATTCTTGGTCCATCAGGTTGCGGAAAAACAACGCTTTTAAATATTATTACCGGTTTAAATAGTGAATATACTGGAAGTGTTGAGCTCTTTAACCGCACTTATCGTCACGCTAGTAAAAAGGAAACGACAACTTTTAGGTCGCGCTATTTAAGCGCTTTTTTTCAGCACAGTGTTTTTATCGAAGAATTAACAATGCGACAAAACATTAGTCTTGTAGCGCTTAATCACACTAAGTCGCTGGAGAATTTAGTAAACTCTAAAGTCGAAAAATTAGCGAAGCGTTTAAATATTGAAAAAGTACTTAATCAAAAAGTAAAAACACTGTCAGGTGGTGAAAAAACTAGGGGCGCCATTGCTCGTACACTCTTAAAAGAAGTCCCGCTTTATATTTTTGATGAACCAACCGCTGCGCTTGATCGAGAAAATGCTGTAATAGTAATGGATTTAATTAGGGAATACTCAAAAACAAACATCATCATTTTAGTAACGCATGATGAAAGTTTAGCTAATGAGTACGCTGATACCATTTTCACAATGGAGTATGGTGAATTTAAAAGTGTAAATACAATAAGAAATAATGAACTTAGAGTCGCAAAAGCATTGCCGGAAATACCATATGCTAAAAATAGTGATTACATAGCTAGGGGATTATTAAAAGCGAAGAAAGCACGACACTTTTTTACTGGTGGTGCTGTTAACTTAGGATTAGTGGGACTTGGCTTATCATTTATGTTAGTAAATGCGATTAATTATAAACTAGTAAATACTTTTAAAGGGGAATTTACAAATGAAACGGTGTATGTACAAAAGAAGTTCGCACCAGAAATTAATGTGCTTAAAAGTGTGTCACACGAAGAAATAGCGTTAAACATCTCCGCGGAAAAAGAATTAGGCTCTTTTTATCTAAATAATTTTAATGATTTTTTCCCACATCAAAATGAGTTGTCGTTTAATCACCTAGGCATTCGCCATGTCCTTCCTTCTTTTCATATTGGCTTATTAAATGAAAGTTTGTATATAAACGAGATACATGAGCAACTCTATCCATATGTAACAAATTTAGCAATTGATGAAATTGGATTAGTGTTACCATTTGATGACTTTAAATTAATCCAAAATGTATTACGAATACCGATGCGTCAAACCCCAAGTGAATTAGGAGTGTATCTAGAGAATAATAACTTTTATGTAACGCTTGAAGTGACTAATAATAACTGGGATTATTTTGATGAACAAATATTTAGATTACGAACAGTTACACTTGGCAGAGAAGCACAAATTATTATGGGTGAGCCTAGTTTTATTCCATTTATTTTTGAAGAAAAAATGATGTTCCCAAGTTCATTAAATTTAACGAAAATCGAAGAATATCCGTGGACACTTAAAAAGATAAATTATATGTTACTTAATAATGCTTTTGATTACTTGTGGCAATCCTTAAATTACTCAAATTATGTGTTTTGCACGGCAAATAACGACTATTTTCAATATATTTACAACAAAACTTATTTACAAAATAGGTTACTTATTTTTGAAAGTCCTCCGCATTTTAATAGTATGTTCAAAAGTTATTCTTCAGAGAGTGAAGCTGAATTTTATACATTTAGTAATGGTTTAACTTTTATTCCAGAAATGATGATGCTTGGCTTTGCTCATAACTTTTTTATTACGCAGGATATTACTTTATTAGAAGCGGCAATGTGGGCAGATATTAATGATCATAGTGCTCCTAGTTCATACTTAGAATTACCTGAGGGTATTTTAAATTTTGCCATTCAATATAATGGGTTTTCTAGTTTTAATTACCGGAACGCTAATACACCATTACGAATTGATGAACTAATTATTTCTTCTGGTTTAGCAAATAAATTAGGGTTAAGCAAGGACGCACATAATACGGAATTACATATTGGCGCACTTGTAGCGATTGCAGAAGCAAGTGAAGGTTATTTAAAAGAATACGAGACAATAAAAGTGTCGATTAAAAGGGTAATCGATAATGATGAAGTTGTAATATACCATCACCCATTATGGGCATATTTACTTTATAAAGATGTATTCAATGTTTTCCCGTTTGCTCTAGAGATAACGGGCGCTATTTATCAGAGTGTCACTAATGAAGACTTGAAAAATTTACAAAAACATTTCAGTGTCTCTTATCCCTATAAAGATTTTTCAGTGCTTGTTGCCGATACATTAAACGAGTTAGAGCGTTATACTTTTTTAGCATCAGTTGGCGCTTTTCTTTTAGCGGCCCTTATTACTTTTATGACAATTTACTTATTAGTTGCTGAAACAAGCGACCAATTTAGCGGGCTCTTTTTAGTGGGTTATAACGAAGAAGCAATTCATGGGGTGATTAGTAGATATATCCTGCGCTTCCTAGGTGTTATTATTCTTTTAGCAATTGTGCAGTTATTTATTTTATCTTTTGTCGTTGAAGTAGTGTTGATGAAATATTTAGAAACTAGTTTCAGATATGTGTTTAACCCGAAACCATATTTACTTGTCTTAGCGTTTGCAACAGGATTACTAATTTTCTTACTAACTTATTTTAAATTTCAGCATGAAAAACTCGATTTTTTAGCGTTTTCGAAACGTGATTTATAACTTTACGACTTTCTTACTTTTTATTTCCTATTTTAAGCAACGAAAAATTTTCTTTTTGTTATAATACTATTGTGCTTAGACACAAATAGACGATATGTCATGGAAGGATTACTGATGAAAGGGACGATTAAACAATTCAATCAGGAAAGAGGTTACGGCTTTATTCGCGCAGAAGACGGCACTGATGTCTTTTTCCACTACTCATCACTTGTAATGGATGGCTTCAAAACCATTACTGCTGGTGAAAAAGTCGAATTTACCTTGGAACAATCAGATCGCGGATCACGCGCATCTAATATTGTTAAGATATAATTTAACTTAAATGAGTAAATAAGAGGCTGTTCTCATGAGCAGCCTTTTATTGTCACTATTGCTTATCGTGACTAATAGTAATATAATACTGCGGGAGTAAATTATGGGATTAAGTGTTGGAATTATTGGCTTACCTAATGTCGGCAAATCGACATTATTTAATGCTTTAACCGCTAGTAAAGTTGAGGCCGCTAATTATCCTTTTGCGACGATTAATCCAAATAAAGGTACTGTCCGTGTACTTGACCCGCGTGTCACAAAACTAGCGGAGTATTATGAACCCGAAAAAACAATATATGCAACGATTGAATTTAACGATATTGCTGGTTTAGTGCGGGGCGCTAATCGTGGTGAAGGTCTTGGTAACCAATTTCTTGGACATATTAGGGAATGTGATGTTATTTTAGAGGTGGTGCGCTGCTTTAGTGGCGAAGAAATAATTCATGTCGAACAAAGTGTTGACGCTAAACGCGATATTGAGATTATTAATTTAGAATTAATTCTTAAAGACTTAGAAGTTTTATATCGTAGGAAAGATAAAGTTGAAACAAAAGCGCGGGTAAATAAAGATAAAGATTCAGTGTTTGAACTGGAGATTATTAATAAACTTATCCCCGCCTTAGAAAACGAAGTGCCAGCGCGACTAGTTACTACTTTAACGCAAGCAGAAACAGATTATGTTAAGCTCCACTTTGGTTTATTAACGATTAAACCGCTTATTTATGTCGCTAATATTAGTGATACGGAATACGCAACTTATGAGGATAATGTTGAGTATCAAAAAGTAAAAGCAATTGCTAAGCGTGAAGGCGCAGAGCTTGTGGCAATCAGTGCTGAAATTGAAGCAGAAATTGCGACTTTATCAAGTGCTGATCAAGAATTATATTTAGCAGAACTTGGGATTAATGAATCAGGGTTAAATAAAGTAATTAATGTTGCATATAAAACATTAGGACTTTCTTCTTTTTTCACGACCGGCAAAGATGAAGTTAGAGCGTGGACATTTAAAGATGGCACTAGTGCGCAAAAGTGTGCCGGTATTATTCACAGTGACTTTGAACGCGGCTTTATCCGTGCGGAAGTTTATTCATATAATGATTTTGAAAAGTATGGTAGTGAACAGAAAATTAAAGAAGCTGGTAGAGTCCGCAGTGAAGGCAAAGACTATGTAATGCGTGATGGCGACATTGTCTTTTTCAAATTTAATGTGCGAAAACAAATAAAAAATTGAATTTTTAAATAATATTGATTATAAATAACTAATTATTTTTATAAATTGTAAAAGTTAATAAGGTAGTAAAAAAAGGCTTTGCTTTACTTTCTTTTAAAAGTAAAATGAAGTTATCGTAGGGGGAAGATTTTTATGAAAAATTTAGAATAGCTTTTTGGCTTATTTTAGCGTTTTTAGCTTTAACATCATGTGGTAAAAAACCAAGTAGCGAGAGTCCAAGTGTTACAACAAGCACTGATACAACGGAGCCTGAAACTATCACAAGTGCAGGTGACTCAGGAAGCGAAGCAACAACTTTTACAATTACATGGAAAAATTATAATAGCCAAATACTGGAAGTTGATAAAAATGTGGAGCGCGGCACGATGCCGAAGTATGATGGCGCTACACCAACACGGCCTGATGATGATACATATACATATTCGTTTAATGGCTGGGATCCTGAACCTGTACCTGTTGTTGCTGATGCAACATATGTAGCAAAATATAAAACAGCTTTAAAAGAAGTTGTGGATCCGCGTGATTTCGTCTTTGCTGATACAGGAGAAGGTTACACTTTATGCGGATATTACGGAAGTGCTAGTAGGGTAGTCATTCCTGAAACTTACAATGATAAACCAGTGGTATCGCTCGAAAAATAGGCATTTTTCAATCTTGATAATTTAGTGTCAGTGACACTTCCAAATAATTTACGGAAGATCGGTGAAGATGTGTTTGCCGATTGTGATAATTTAAAACATGTTGATTTTGGTAATGGCGTACAAGAAATTGGCTTTATGGCATTTGATCATTGTCCAAGTTTAGAAGCAATTTCTTTACCAGATAGTGTTGAGACAATTTAGGGTGAAGCATTCGCTAATTGTCCGTCATTAACAAGTGTTCGGATGTCAGCGAATATTAAAACTTTTGGGTTAGGCGTTTTTAATAAGTCTCCGAATGTTGAATATAAAGTTTATGAAAATGGCTTATATCTTGGGAATAGTACACTTAGCGAACATTTACTTCTTGTAGAAATCATTGACAAAGAACAAACAACATTTAAATTACATCCTGATACGCGGACTATTGCGGAGTTTGCCTGTTACAAAAGTAATATGACAGAAGTAACTTCATGGGGTAATAATCTTAAGACAATAGGTTATGGTGCCTTTATGCAGTCTAAATTAACAGCCATCACATTACCAAATTCTTTAGAAACAATTGCAGACTCTGCTTTTAAACAAACGAAACTAACAAGTCTAAATTTTGGGACAGGACTTAAAGCAATTGGTTATGAGGCGTTTAGTAATTGTCCCGATTTAGCGGATGTTACATTGCCTAATAGTTTAGAACGAATAGATTCAAGTGTTTTTTATGGCACTAGCGTTACCTACACTGATTACGAAAACGGACGATATTTAGGAAGTGGAGACGCCGGAGAAACCGCTAATCCGTATTTTGCTTTAATGGAAGTAATAACAAAAACGATGACGACATTTACTGTTCACGCTGATACTCATCTTATAGTGCCTGGTGTTTTTTATGGATCTTACAGTCTTGAAAGTGTGGAAATTAAAGAGAAGGTGTCATTTATTGGTAGCGGAGCATTTGAGAATTGTATTGCGTTAACCTCTCTTAGTGTTGCCGCTAATAACACGCATTTTTACTCGCCATCGAATAAAGCGATTTTAGAAAAGGACACCGATCGTTTACTATTCGGCCTAAATGGTGGTTTTATTCCAGAAGACACAAAAATCATTGGTGAAAAAGCATTTTATTACCGGAAATTTACTGAGCCTTTAGTCATTCCAAGTAGTGTCACGACAATTGAAGATTATGCTTTTTATCAAACTAATTTAACAGCGATTGTCATTCCTGATAGTGTCACTAAAATCGGAAAATCAGTGTTCCAATATAGTAATAGCCTAACTTCAGTAACCTTAAGTAAGAACTTCAAAGTCATTGAGGACTGGACTTTTAGTGGTTGTAAAATACTAGAAACACTTACGATACCCGACTCAGTCACAATGATAAAAGAGTGGGCATTTAGTAATTGTGAAATGCTTGCTAATGTTACTTACAGCGCTAATTTAGCGTTTATTGGTGACGTTGCTTTTTCAAGTTGCGTTGCCTTAACTACCCTTCCAGCATCTGAAAGTTTGCGAGTGTTTGGCAGTGGGTCATTTAGAGGGTGTGAGAGTTTAACAAGTATTACGATTCCTAAAAATGTACGCTATATTTCTAGCGGCGCTTTTGCTGATTGTACGGCGCTAACAACATTAAATGTTGTAAGTGAAAATAATCATTACGACTCACGCGAAAATTGTAATGGTATTATCGAAACGGCCACAAATACATTAATGGTCGCCGTTAAAGATACGGTGATTGTCGAAAGTATTGAAGCTTTAGGAGCAGAAGTATTTTCAGGCATTGATATTCAAAGTATTACGATTCCCGCAAGTATCACTAAAATCGGTAATTGGGCATTTAGTGACTGTGGAAAGCTAGAAACAGTCGTAATTGAAGGTGAACTTACGATGATAAATGCTGGTACATTTTCACATTGTACTTCCTTAACGAGTGTTAATATTCCGGAAACAGTGACTGAAATTGGTGGCAGTGCCTTTTATAATTGTAAAGTTTTACCAGAGATTAAACTGCCCGCTAATTTGGAGAAAATTGGTAGTTGGTGTTTTGGTCGTTGTACCATTTTACCGCAAATTGTCATTCCTAGAAGTGTAACAAATATTGCTCGTTCTGCCTTTAGCAGTTGTGCGAATCTAACAATTTATGCCGAAGCAACAGCACTACCAGATGGATGGCACGCTGATTGGAATGATGGTAATCGTCCTGTTTATTGGTATAGTGAAACCGCTAATTACGATGGTAGTCACTGGCGTTATGTTGACGGAGTGCCTACAGTGTGGGCAGAATAATAGACTCTAGTTATTATTTATAAAAGAAAGGTGGTTGTTGTTTGTTTTATAGCAATAATCACCTTTTTTGCTTGTGAAAAGTGGATTTACTTTATAATATACTTTAAATAAAGTATACTTAATCGTTGAGGTAAGAAATGATTGATATCCGATTACAAGAATTAATTAAAGATGCAACTGTGAAACTGGGACTAGATATAGACCAAGACACAATTGTGATTGAAACGAGTAAAGATAGTGCTCATGGGGATTACGCTACAAATATTGCGATGCAACTAGCGCGTCCGTTACGCAAGAATCCGCGTGAAGTAGCGACTTTACTCATTAATGCGATGGATCAAACGCCATTTGAAAAAATTGAAATTGCTGGTCCTGGTTTTATTAATTTCTTTTTAAAACCAGAAACATTATCAAAATATATTGCGACTATTTTAAAAGAAGGCAGTAATTTTGGTAATGGTAGTAAAAAAGATACGAAAGTTAACATTGAATTTGTTAGCGCTAATCCGACTGGTAAACTTCATTTAGGACATGCGCGCGGAGCCGCAGTTGGTGATACATTAGCAAGACTCTTTATTAAAAGTGGCTACGAAGTTATCCGTGAATTTTATGTTAATGACGCTGGTGTACAAATTGATAATTTAGGTAAATCACTTTATGTACGATACTTAAATTTATTTGGCATTGAAAAAGAGTTACCAAAAGACGCTTATCATAGTACGGACTTAATCGCCATCGCGGAAAGTTTAAAAGCTGAAATTGGTGATAAATATGTTAAAGAGAGTAAAGAGGGTCTTGAATACTTTAAACTTGAAGGTACAAACAAATTTTTAGAAATTATTAAAAATGATTTACAAAATTTTGATGTTGTCTTTGATGTATATAGTTACGAAACAAAAGTAAGAGCAGGAAATACGATTCCAAAGTTACTGGAAAAATTAGCGCCTTTTACTTATGAAGAAGACGGGGCAACATTCTTAAAGACAAGTGACTTTGGTGATGATAAAGATCGTGTCATTATTAAAAGCAATGGTGACTTTACTTATTTCTTACCCGACATTGCTTATCATTTAAATAAGTTGAGTCGTGGCTCATCACTTTTAATTGATGTCTTAGGTGCTGACCATCACGGTTATATTGGTCGCATGAAAGCAGCTTTACAAATGTTTAACTATCCCGCTGATACACTTGAAGTGCAAATCATTCAACTAGTGCGGATTATTCAAGACGGAAAAGAGTTAAAGATGTCTAAACGGACAGGTAATGCGATTACTTTAGAAGAATTGTGCGAAGAAGTTGGGGTTGATGCAGCGCGGTACTTTTTCCTTGCTAAATCAGCGTCCACCCACGTTGACTTTGACCTAGATTTAGCAACTGAAAGTTCTAGTGCAAATCCAGTTTATTACGCTCAATATGCACACGCTAGACTCAGCGCCGTCTTAGCGCGCGGTGAAAAGTTTAGTCTAGACCCAAGTGGGGAAGGTTTAAAAGAAGCTGCTGAACTTAACCTAATTAAGCAATTAATTGCTTACCCAAGTGCTGTTAGTGATGCTACAATGACTAGAGAGCCATATAAAATCGCTAACTATATTCAAAAACTAGCGAGTTTAGTGCACTCTTTCTACACTGAAGTTCGTATTTTAGATGAAAGTAATGTGCAACTTACTAGTGCACGGTTAGGCTTATCAATAGCCGCACAAATTGTATTAAAAGATGCTTTAACACTTTTAGGTGTTAGTGCACCCCAAACGATGTAAAATATAAAGGAGAAGATATATGAAGAAAAGGACAAACATTGAAATTGCTTACACCCTACTTAAGGAACACGGTGAATCACTATCATTTTATGATTTATGGCAAGGTGTTGTTAACGAACATGAATATAGTGAAGCTGAAGGTCATGATTTAATTTCACGCTTCTACACTGCCTTAACGATGGATGGTCGCTTTGTTAATTTAGGCGACAATATGTGGGCATTACGTGAAAATGTCTTATTTGATGACATTGCTTTACCACTAAACGAAGTTTACACTGAAGTTGATGAAGCAGGTGATGAGGAAGAAGAAGACGAAGGACCAGAAATCCTTTACTTTGATGATGAAACAGGTCAAGCAGATGAAGCGAAAGTAAGAAGCACACTTGACGAAGAAGACGAAGAATAAATAATTTTAAAAGATAAAGGAGAATTTTTATGCCATTAGTGAGTATGAAAGAAATGCTTATCAAAGCAAACAAAGAGAAGTACGCTGTTGGTCAATTCAACATTAATAACTTAGAATGGACCCAAGCAATTCTCGATGAGGTACAAGAGCTTCAAGCTCCAGTTATTTTAGGAGTTAGTGAAGGAGCCGCTAAATACATGGGCGGTTATAATGTCGTCGTGCAAATGGTAAAAGCCTTAATTAAAGATCGTGGCTATACGATTCCAATTGCCATCCACTTAGATCACGGCAGCAGTGAAGAAGTATGTAAAAAGGCAATTGATGCTGGCTTTACTTCCGTGATGATTGACGCAAGTCATCACCCATTTAAAGAAAATTTAGAAATTACTAAACGCGTAGTTGATTACGCACATGCACGCGGCGTTAGTGTTGAATCAGAACTTGGTAGCATCGGTGGTCAAGAAGAACACGTTATTGCTGAAACATTATATGCTGATCCAAATGAATGTTTAGAAATGGTGCAAAAAACAAAAATTGACTGCTTAGCGCCAGCGCTTGGTAGTGTACATGGTCCGTATAAAGGCGAACCAAAACTTGGTTTTGATGAAATGGATCATATTAATAAATTAGTCGGAGTCCCACTTGTGCTACATGGTGGCAGTGGTATTCCTGATTTCCAAATTCAAATGGCGATTGAACGTGGTACCGCTAAAATTAATGTCAACACTGAAATTCAACAAGAATGGACAAAGATTGTCCGTGAAACTTTAGCGAATAATGATAAAGTTTATGATCCACGTAAAATTATTGGTCCGGGAATGAAAGGCATTCGTAAAGTTGTTAACGAAAAGTGCCGCGTCTTTGGTTGTATAGGGAAAGCTGCATAAGTGTTTAAAAATTTACGTAAGTTCATTGAAGAGCATGATAAGATTGCAATCTTTTCACACATTTATCCTGATGGCGATGCAGTTGGGAGTATTATTGGCTTGCGTGAATTAATAAAAACAAGTTATCCGCATAAAGAAGTTTTTGGGTTGGGCAGTAATGTCCAACCCTTTGTTTCTATTGTGGGCGAGTTAGATGAAGTAAGTGACGACTTCATTAAAGAAAGCGCGGCGATTATTGTCGATGTCGCTAACGGTGAGAGAGTTGAGGATCAACGCTTTAAATTAGCAAAAGCATCATTTAAAATTGATCATCATATTTTCGTGGAAAAGTTTACTGATGAAGAGTTAGTGTTAACAAAGCGTATTGCTACTGCCGAAATTATTGGTGAATTAATGATGAAAGAAAAGCTTCGCACAAATAAACTTGGTGCGACTGCCTTAGCGCTTGGGATTATTACCGATTCAGGTCGTTTTAGATACGACTTAACAAGCGGTAACACTTTTAGTGTGATGGCGCGACTCACTAATATTGGTGCGGATTTAGCGTTAATTAATGAGAATTTAGCGAAGCGTTCACTCGCTGACTTTAAAAAACGCGGACACTTTTTATCAAATTATGAAACTTATGAAAATGTAATTTATATTATTGTCCCATACTTAAAACTACAAGAATTAGACATATTACCAAGTGAAGGTAGTAATTATGTCAATACTTATTCAAATCTCGATGACTATCCGTTATGGGCAACTTTTTTTATCGAAAAAGACGGGCGTGTGTTTGTTGAATTACGCAGTAAAAATTATAATGTGCAAAAGGTCGCTACGCTTTTTGGTGGCGGTGGTCACTTAAAAGCAAGTGGCTGTCGCTTAGAAAATGAAGCACGAATTGCCGACGTTTTGCAACAACTTACTAAAGCTGAGGAGTTAAAAGATGAAGTATAAAAAGGAATTAAATGCGGCGATTGAAGCCGGGAAAATAGCGCGTGATATTGTTTTAAAAATTTATGAAAGTGACTTTGATGTTGAAATTAAAGATGATAATTCTCCTGTTACTTTAGCCGATAAAATGGCGGATAAAGCAATGCGTGAGTATCTTGGACCACTTTTTCCTGATTATGCTTTTTTAACTGAAGAAAGTGATGATGATTTATCTCGGCTTACCACGGATTATGTGTGGATTATTGATCCGGTCGACGGCACAAAAGATTTTATTCATCGTGATGGTGAATTTACTGTGTGTATCGCTTTAACTTATAAAGGTGAAGTTGTTGTCGGTGTCATTGTTGTGCCGGTACTTAACGAAATATATTACGCTACTAAAGGTGGAGGAGCCTACGAACTATTCGCTGATGGTTCGACAAAGAAGTTAAGTGTTAATGATAAAACTAGTAACTTAACCGCGACTGGTTCTCGTCATCATTTAAAACCTGCTGATAATGAATATATCGAAAAACATAAAGATTTAATTAGTAATGTAATAACATACGGCTCCACACTTAAAGCGATTAAGATTGCTAAAGGTGAAATTGAATTATTTTATCGTAGTGGTCCAGGCACTAAAGAATGGGATATCGCTGCAGCGGATATCATTGTGACTGAAGCTGGCGGTATTTTTATTGGACCTGATGGTAAGAAGTTTACTTATAATAAAGCTGATATACACAATCGTAACGGTTATTTAATCGTTAATCGGAAGGAGAATATACGATTATGAAGAAAAAAACAATTATTTTAATGATACCGCTCCTTATTTTTACGCTTGTAGCAAGCGGATGCGAAAGAGGAAGTGAATCTCTAAGTGACAATTCTAGACCTACCTTAGGTAGTGAAGAACCTACTAGCACGACTACCACTAGTACAACTAGCACTACAATCACAAGCACTGAAGGTAGAACTGGGCAAAAGGAATTAAGTTTTTACGCTACTAATGATTTTCATGGGTCAATTGTTGAAACAAATAGTGAGCCTGGTATTTTTAAACTTGGTTCATATTTAAAAAGTGAATTCGCTGCTAAAAGAAATAAAACAGTGTATGTTGATGCTGGTGACATCTGGCAAGGCAGTGCTGATTCAAATATTAATCGTGGTAAGTTTTTAGTTGAAGCAATGAATGTTTTAAAGCTTGATGCGCAAACTATTGGTAACCACGAATTTGATTGGTATGACACTGTTATTGAAACGAATAAGGAACTCGCTAATTATCCGTTTTTAGGCGCTAATATCATGGTGCGGGAAACCGGTGAGCTTGCCACGAATTTAGTGTCATACGATGAAACTTTTAAAGCTAGTACGATGGTAACAAGAAACGATGTTAACATTGGGATTATTGGGACGATTGGGATGCTTGAAGGCTCCATTTTAGCAGGTGCTATTGCCCCTTACACATTTAAACCAGTAACAACTTATATTGAACGCGAAGCAGAAAATTTACGAGCACAAGGCGCAGATATGATTGTATTATCAACGCATGACTCACTCGCTAATAGTCTTGGTGCTTATGCGCCTATTATCGAAAATAAAGTCGTGGATATTATTTTTTCCGGTCACCATCATGTGCGTGATAATCAGTTTATTAATGATGTGCCAATTATGCAAACGGAAGGTAATGGTAAACAAGTAATGGAAGTGCATGGCTATTATGACTTTAACTTAAAAGAATTTAAAGTTACTAGCCGTGAATTTACCGAAGCAGCGGACATTAAAAGAGATTACACAGAAGACACTGAATTATTAAACTTATTTAATGAAAAGTATGCTGAAGAAATTGAAAGAGTAAAAGGTGAAGTTATAGGTTCACTGACAAATTATATTAATAAGAGTACACTTGTAAAACTCGCTAATAAGGTGATGTATAACTTCGCGAGTATTACGCATAACCCTGATACAATTATTGCTGTCCATAATTATGGTGGTGTGCGAGTAGACGGGATTGATGCAGGAGAAGTAACATATGGCGATATTTATAAAGCCTTCCCGTTTGATAATGAAATTAAGATATTTGAAGATGTTTTAGGCTCAACTGCTTCAAGTTTCATTGATAGGAATGTTTCTTATCCAATCGGTAAATTTGATATTCAAAATGATCAAGAATATACAATCGTTACTATCGATTATGTTAGTGATAGCAAGAATTCAAATATTCGTGATTACCCACATACTGTTACTGGTGAATATGTTCGTGAATTAATTGCTGAATATTTCCGCACTAACGGTGAAATAGACCCTTACACTATTTAAATAGATAAATTAATTTTATTAGAATACTTTATAGCTTTTTTCGTATTGTAAATTCCCCACCTTGTAATAAANTAAGGGTAGAGATAAAACTTTAATATTGCCGCAAATTATAACTAAAATGAAAGGCTGTGACATCTTATGAAACGAAAAGGAAGTTTACTNATTCTTATAATTCCNATGCTTTTTAGTCTAACNGCGTGTAATAGNGGTCTNAACGAATATCGCGAAAATGCTAAAGCTGAAATANCGCGTTTCGTCACTGATTGGCAGCATATCTTTAATGATCATCAAGAAGCTTTAAATATAGCTGTACAAAAAGGGGAAGAAGCTATTAATAAAGCAAGGAATAAAAAAGAAATTGACAGTATTGTAAAAAATACAAAAGCGGATATTGATGCTCTTTTAATAAATGATGATTATGAATTTAGTATATCAACAGAGATGGTTGTTAAAAAAAGCGGTGAAGATTTTAGTGTTGAAGTTAAATTAAAAAATAATAGTGGCGCAGATATTGAAATGTCAT
>JGI24707J26582_10000022_pt1 | contig 91357 bp, 88 predicted proteins | sample BioPla1DNA1_FD_26582 | JGI IMG/M metagenome (IMG submission 26582)
CCTTATCATTTTGTTGATCTGACGGTACGCGGGCTGAGTAAAGGCGAGTTAGATAAAGTAAAGGCTGTTATCGGTCTGGAGAATCTAATTGATAAGACCGGCAAAGAATATGCAAAACGTAATCTTAAATATATAGCTCATAATATCGAGGAAATGCTACTAAATTATCCTTTGCTATTTCGAACGCCTATAGTTCGGAATGGGTCTAAGACAACGGTGGGATATTGCCCAGATGTGTGGCAAAATTGGCTAATTGGAGGAAAGATATGAAAATTAAAGTACCAAACAAAATTACCAAAGAGGTTGAAGAATTATGCCATAGAATTAATGAGGACCGCCAGCCTGTATACGTAACTGTTGACACTACCGTTCCGGCTAGCCAAGACACAGACTGTATTAAAAATGTAGCCCTGAAAATTGTGAAAGATGGCGGCGATTTCCAGTTCGGCTGGGCTATTTGGGAATGGCCGTCGGTAATGCTTGAAGCGGAATTCTGGGTGGTGTGGGTAAACCATGACGGACAGCTAATTGACGTTACCCCGCGTGGCAGAGGCGATAAAATTCTGTTTATTTCAGATGACAAGACAAACTTTGAGGGGAAACCGATTGATAGTATTCTACAGCCAATCCTAGATCATCCGCTTATCATGCAATATATCGAAATTAATCAACAAATCTGGCAGAGAACTGACGCGCTGACAGCAGCCGGAAAAAGTGAAATGGCTATCTGTGAAGTTGTTGCGCCGTTAATTGAACAAAAAGACGCTTTAGAGAAAGAAATTGATGAAACACTATCAGGCGGAGTAGGCCGCAATGATTTATGTCCATGCGGCAGTGGCAAGAAATTCAAAAAGTGCTGCGGACATTAGACTGATGTCTTCTATATAGAGGAATAAGGTCTGGGCCAAAGTGCAATATATAGGTAACTGCGGTATTAGGAAAGGATTTTAGGATGGCCTACAGACTGGTCTGTATCGATGTTGACGGGACGCTTTTAAATAGTAAGCATAAAATTACGCCAAGAACGAAGGACGTCCTATTAAAGGCTCACCGGCAGGGGGTTCATATCGTAATAAGTACCGGACGAATGTACACTGACGCCGAGTATTATTCTAATCTCATTGGTGTAAAGTCACCGGTTATTGCATCAAATGGAGCATTCATAAAAGAAAAAGACTGTGATAAGGTAATTTTTAAGGACGTTCTCGGTGAGAAGTTATCCCTGGAACTGCTTGAAATATTTCGCCGTCATAATACAAGGCCTTATTTTTGCACTCCGCATAAATTTTATTACGGTAATATTATGTTTAAGTTTTTCCATATACTTGCTAGGCTACTAGGTGTAAGAAGTAACAACCTGGATATTGAATTTGTTTATTCCTGGCAGCGATGGCGGCAGGTGCTATGTAAGGAACGGGATAATATGGTCAAATGCGAATTAATTTTTAAAGATGCGGCGTTAATTGATGATTTGCGAAATGAGTTAAAAACGATTGATCGGTTAGAAATTGTCGATTCTTCCAAATATAATATTGAAATTACCCGAAAAGGGGTTTCCAAAGGCAAAGCGGTAGAAATGTTGGCATCGCTGTATAATGTGAAGCGGGAAGAAGTTTTGACAATTGGTGACAGTGAAAATGATTTATCAATGATAGAATATGCCGGTCTTGGTGTAGCGATGGGCAATGCTTCCGACGTTATAAAAGCAAAAGCCGATTATATTACAGATACTAACGACAATGACGGCGTAGCCGAGGTAATAAGTAAATTTATTCTGAATAAAAATATTTAAAATTATATTTCGCAATAAAGGCTAGGAAACCGTAAAAACTACGGCTCCTAGCCTTCTTAGCTATTTGAACCTTTATGAATCTTTCGATAGGTATTCTTTGGCAAACTTGATCCATAATTGGGCTGCATGAGATAAGCAAAAGCCTTTTTTCCAAATAATCGACATTTGGTGAAATATTGCCGGGCGGGACAAAGGAATAGTCGAGAAAGAATTGTGGTCTAGATCTGCACAAGTCTTACTGGGCAAGAAAGCAATGCCTAAATTGGCTGCTACAATCTGGATCATGAGTTCAAGCTGCGAGGTTTCAAAGATTATGTTAGGTTTAAAGCCCATTAGGCGACATTGGTCGACGATGACGTGATGAAGGCTGAATTCGCTGTCATAGATTACAAAGGATTGATTCTGTAATGTTTTAAAATCTATCTCAGGCAGTTTGCTTATTGGGTTATCCGGGTGAGCAACGACCCAGACCGGGTCGTTTGCCAGAGTGAAGGAATCATATTTATCAGCAGCCGGGGAATTGCATATAATACCAATGTCCAGGCTGCCGTCCTGAATGGCAGTTTCAATTTTTTTTGAGCCATGCTCAAATAATAATATCTCAATCTGGGGATAGTTAATCTTAAACCGACCTAATAGTTTTGCGAAGGAGGTTGCTCCCGTAATCGGCGGTAAGCCGATTGAAACCTTTCCTTTGTCTAGTTTGGCTTCGTTTTCAATTTCCGGGATTAAGTTGTCAAATAAATTAACAATCTGTTGCGCGCGCTGAAAAAAGCTTTCCCCCGCCTCGGTAAGTTGTACAGATTTGGAATTACGATTCAAAAGCATAAGACCAACTTCAGCCTCTGTATCAATAATCATTTTGCTGATGGCTGATTGAGAAATATGGAGTATTTGAGCCGCTTTGCTAAAGCTCTTCTGCCGAGCTACCTCGACAAAATATTTAAGATGCCGAATATCCATAGTACGCTCCTTTAAACTTACTATCTAATTTACTCATGGTGCTTATCACAATTATCTATTTTATTTATGATACAAATTTATATACAATAACAGTAAAAGTCAAGGATTAAATAAAATTTAGGAGGAGTAAGAATGAAAGCAGTATTCTTAAACGCAGGCAAATTGGACTTTGATAAAAAGCTAGACTTTTCGCCGTTAAGCAATCTTACTGAATTGACTAATTATGATGATACCAGTAATGATCAGATTGTTGAAAGAGTTCAGGGTAAAGATATTGTTATTACTAAGGAAATGCCTGTCGGCAGAGATGTAATCTCTCAATTTCCGCCTTCTGTTAAGCTGATTTGCGAAGCGGGTACCGGCTATAACAACATTGATATTGTCGCTGCGCGCGAGAAAAATATTGCTGTCTGCAATATCCCCAGTTATAGTACTGAGGCAGTTGCGCATTTGGCAATAACCTTTATATTGAATTTAAGTGCCTCATTACCTCAACAGCAGCATATGCTTGAGAAGAAAGATTTTAGTAACTTCACGGATTATTTAAAAGTTCCGCACATTGAACTTCAGGGTAAGACCCTCGGTGTAATTGGCGCCGGTGCGATAGGTCGCAATACTATAAGAATAGCCCTGGCTTTAGGCATGAATATTCTTATTTACGATAAGTTCCAGAGACCATGGGAAGAGGCAAATGTAAAATATGCTGAACTTGAAGAAGTACTCAGAGAGAGCGATTTTGTAACGCTCCATTGTCCTTTAACTGCCGATACAAAGCATATAATCAACAAAGATAGATTGAAACTGATGAAACCTTCAGCTTATATTATTAATACCTCCAGAGGGCCGCTAATCAAAGAAGCTGACCTGATTGAAGCTTTGAAGAACGGACAAATCGCCGGTGCAGGTCTCGACGTTCAGGAGATTGAGCCGCCTGCATTAGATAACCCTTTATTTGACATGGATAATGTGATAATGACTCCTCACATTGGCTGGCGCCGTTATGAATCCAGGCAAAGGCTTGTAAATCTGATGGGTGATAATATCAAATCGTTTATCGATGGTAAACCTGTAAATGTTGTAAACGAAAAAGTTTAATCTTAAGCCCCCAGTTCAAATTGAAACTGGGGGCTTTTCAGTCTTTCGGTTATCGGGTTCCGGGTTGAAGCCAATGGCGCCATGGGCGGACAAAGCGATTTCGGCAGCAATCTGCGCGGCGTCCACTACGCTGTTTCGCATTCGATGAACGATAATACAGCGTTGGAATTAGTTTTTAAAGATGAACAGGATCTTGACGATAGTCCGACAAAATATAAAACTTATGAGGCAACTGTAAGCTATAGTTTTTAAATCTTCGAGCAAAGACTAATAATCTCAATAGCAAGAATGTTCATTCTAATTGCTTGACACATACAAAGCTCCTTGCTAAAATTGTACTATCTAACAATATATTGGGATGAAGGTTATGGGAGAGACCGCTAAGCGGCGCCGAAGGAGTAAGCTCTTTGTTAAACTTTCAGGCAAAAGGACTGTAACCGGACTGAACTCTGGAGAGCACGTCTATTAGATGTCACCGACGGGGAGCCTTGGGCAAATCTCTCAGGTACAACGGACAGAGACAAAGAGGCTACTATGCCTCTTTGTCTCTGTTTTATTTTAACCAGTAGTAAGTAAAAAAGAGAGTTTAACGGGGATAATATTACAAAGGAGATGATTTGTATGACGGCGAGGCAAACGCCGCTGTATGACACGCATGTTAAGTACGGAGGCAAGATGGTAGAATTTGGGGGGTGGCTGCTTCCGGTTCAGTATTCGGGTATTATTGAGGAACATCAGGCGGTTCGGCAAAAGGCCGGGTTATTTGATGTTTCCCATATGGGTGAGGTGTTGGTTAAAGGACCTGATGCATTGGCCTATCTGCAGAGATTAGTAGCAAATGACGTATCAAAAATAGCGGACACTCAGATTCAGTACACTCCGATGTGTTATTCCAATGGCGGCACGGTCGATGATTTGTTGATTTATAAACGGAGCAATGAGGAATATTTTTTAGTTATAAACGCGGCTAATATTGATAAAGACTGGAATTGGATGCAAGAAAACAGCGTTGGATTTAATATTGAATTGATAAACCTTTCGGATGAAACTGCTCTATTGGCTTTGCAAGGGCCGTTGGCCGAAACGATCCTGAGTAAATTAACAGATGCGCCGCTTGGCGAACTTCGCTTCTATTGGTTTATGCCGCAGATAACAGTTGCCGGGAAATCTGTCATGATTTCGCGGACTGGCTATACCGGCGAAGATGGTTTCGAAATCTACTGTCAACCGCAAGATGCAGAATATCTGTGGGAGGCGCTGATGGAAGCAGGTCGACCGCTTGGTCTTATGCCCGCAGGGCTAGGCTGCCGGGATACACTTAGGTTCGAAGCCGCGCTGCCGCTTTATGGTCACGAATTATCTGCCGATATTACTCCGGTGGAGGCCGGAATTGGCAAGTTTGTAGCAATAAATAAGGGAGACTATAATGGCAGCGATGTGCTGGTGCAGCAAAAAACAGTGGGACCTGCACGTAAAATTGTCGGTTTTGTTATGACAGGCCGAGGGATACCGCGCGCTGACTATTCGGTAGTATATGAAGGACGCCGGATAGGTAAGGTAACTACCGGTTCTTATGCTCCTAGTCTGGATAAAAATCTTGGCTTAGCTTTGGTAGAAACTGAGTATAGTAAAGTAGGTCAGCATTTTGACATTGAAATTCGCGGCAAATATATTGCCGCTGAAGTAATTGCTAAACCATTTTACAAACGAGAGGGGAAATGACAATGAACATTCCGAAAGAGCTTAAGTATTCAAAAGACCATGAGTGGGTTAAAGTTGACGGCAACCGGGTAACCATTGGTATTACCGATTATGCTCAAATTCAGCTTGGTGACGTTGTGTTCGTAGAACTTCCTGAAGTTGGCGCTCAAATTACTGTGGACAGCGGTTTTTCGGTTGTAGAATCTGTTAAAGCCGTATCCGATGTTTATTCGCCGGTATCGGGCCAAGTTGTTCAAATAAATGAAGCTCTTGCCGACTCACCTGAAATGGTAAACCAAGACCCCTATGGCGATGGTTGGATAGCGGTAGTTGATATTTCCGATAGTAATGATCTCGATAAACTTTTGAGCAGTGATGAATATGAAAAACTGATAGCTGAGGAAGGAGATCACTAAATGGCTTGGAGCTATCTTCCACATACCGAGGAAGACCGGAAGGCCATGCTTGACGGCATTGGTGTAAAGTCTGTAGAGGAACTTTTTAATGATATTCCGGCCGAGCTTCGTATGGATCATTCGTTAAATATCCCAGCGGCTTTGTCAGAGCCTGAACTCGCGAGCCATATCGCCGCCTTGGCCGAAGCTAATGTTAATGCTGCTGAGTATACATATTTCCTTGGGGCGGGAGCGTACGACCACTACCTCCCTAGCGTAGTCGATCATATACTGCGCCGCTCTGAGTTTTACACTGCCTATACGCAATATCAGCCGGAAATTTCCCAAGGTTATCTCCAGGCACTATGGGAATACCAGAGTATGATTGCCGAGCTTACCGGGATGGCTGTTGCTAATGCTTCGCTATATGATGGTGGAACGGCAGCAGCAGAAGCGGCGATGATGGCTGCGGGTGTTACTGGCAGGCGCGAAATTTTAGTGGCAAGCTCTGTCCATCCTAACTATCGGACAGTTCTAAGAACTTATGCAATGGACCGGGATTACAGTGTAGTTGAGCTAGGTTATAAAGATAGCCAACTTGATCTGGACCAAGTAAAAGCTAAATTAACAAAAAGCGCCGCGGCATTGATAATTCAGACGCCAAACTTTTTTGGTTCAATTGAAGATGTGAAAGCCCTTGCCGAATTAACTCATGCGCAGGGCGCGCTGCTGATTGTCGCAGTTGATCCAATTTCGCTCGGCTTATTGGAGGCGCCAGGCCTTCTCGGCGCGGACATTGTAATTGGTGAGGGGCAAAGTCTGGGCATTCCTATGTCATTTGGCGGCCCGTACCTAGGCTTTTTTGCTGCAACTGAAAAACTGATGCGGAAAATGCCAGGCAGAATTATCGGCCAAACGGTTGATCATGACGGAACCCGGGGCTTTGTTCTAACTTTACAAGCCCGGGAACAGCATATCCGGAGAGAAAAGGCCACGTCGAACATTTGCTCCAATGAGGCGTTATGCGCGCTTGCCGCAGCCGTATATTTAGGCACAGTAGGCAAGGAGGGCTTTCAGAAAGTAGCCTCCCTTTCACTGAATAAAGCTCATTATGCCTATAAACAATTGACGGGCTTAAATGGCTGTGAAGCAGTCTTTAAAGCTCCATTCTTTAAAGAGTTTGTCGTGCGCTTGAGTAAGCCGGTAGCTGAAGTTAATCAAGCCCTGCTTGCCGATAAAATTATCGGCGGGTTAGATTTAGGCAAATACTATCCGGACCTTAATAACTGCATGCTCGTCTGTGTAACAGAGAATCGGACAAGGGAAGAGATTGACCGGTTGGCAGCCAGACTGGGGGCGATATTATGAGAAAACCATATAAGCTAATATTTGAAATAAGTAAATCTGGACGCCGCGCCATTGATCTTCCGCAGTGCGATGTACCCGAGCAAGAAGCCGCTAGTTNGGTTCCTGCCGAATTCTTGCGAAAAACGCCGGCCGCCTTGCCGGAAGTCAGCCAGCAGGATTTAATTCGCCATTACACCGGACTGTCGCAGCGAAACTTTGGCGTAGATTCAGGGTTTTATCCATTAGGTTCCTGCACTATGAAGTACAATCCTAAAATCAATGAAGATGTGTGCCGCTATCCTGGGTTTGCCTTAGTACATCCGTTACAGGATGAAACTACGGTGCAAGGTGCGTTGGAACTCCTTTATAATATGGAACAGTATTTAGCCGAGATCGCCGGTATGGATGCCGTCAGTATGCAACCGGTAGCCGGGGCTCACGGCGAGCTGACCGGCCTTAAACTGATTCGGGCTTATCACCGGCACAGGGGTGAGAACCGGACTAAGGTTATTGTGCCGGATTCAGCTCATGGAACAAACCCGGCAAGCGCGGTTGTCTGCGGCTTAAGCACGGTCGAAATCAAATCCAACCCTGACGGATCAGTTGATCTCGAGGCCCTACGGGCCGCAGTCGGACCGGATACTGCTGCTTTGATGCTGACAAATCCCAGCACACTGGGCATGTTTGAAACTAATATAAAAGAGATTGCTAAGATTGTTCATGATGCCGGCGGTCTTCTCTATTACGATGGCGCGAATGCCAATGCTATTATGGGGATTACCCGTCCGGGTGATATGGGTTTTGACGTTGTTCATTTCAACCTGCATAAAACATTCAGCACGCCTCATGGCGGCGGCGGTCCAGGCGCTGGGCCGATTGGAGTAAAAAAAGCACTTATACCGTTCCTGCCTGCACCGGTAATTGTAAAACAAGACGATAAATTTCATTTGGATGAAGACCGGCCGTTGTCCATTGGTAAAGTTCATTCTTTCTACGGCAATTTTGGGGTTGTTGTCCGGGCGTACGCTTATATCCGCGCCTTAGGTCCCGACGGACTCAAGCAATCCAGCCAAGATGCCGTATTAAATGCAAACTATGTATTAAGTCAGTTGAAGGATGACTTTTATGCTCCCTTTGATCGATTCTGCATGCATGAATGCATTCTAACTTCTAAGAATCAAAAGTCTGCCGGGGTACGGACGCTGGATATTGCCAAACGGCTGTTAGACTATGGTTATCATCCACCGACAATCTATTTCCCGCTTATTGTTGAGGAAGCGCTAATGATTGAGCCTACCGAGACCGAAAGCAAAGAAACGCTAGATAGCTTTATCGGCGTTATGCGCAAAATTGCCCAAGAGGCCAAGGAAGATGCCGCTCTTATCACAAATGCGCCCCAGACTACGGTGGTAGGCCGCCTAGATGAAGCAGCAGCAGCGCGTAAACCGGTTGTAAAATGGAAAGCTTAAACCGGCTTCCACTTCCGGATGCTATTCGCTTTGCTTATCCGCTTAAGACAAAACCGGTGAGCGTGACGGGAACTAAATGCGAACTTAATTGTGCCCATTGCGGCGGGCACTACCTTAAGCATATGACACCGCTGGCCGAAGTCACTGGCGCTGATGACAGCGCCAGCTGGCTAGTGAGTGGTGGCTGCCGCCTGGATGGCGGCGTTCCATTAAAGGGAAGTATCAATAGGCTTGCTGAACTAAAGCAAAAGCGGCGGTTCAACATGCATGTTGGCTTAGTAACAGAGGAAGAAATCAATGATTTAGCGATGATCGCCGATTGCGTTTCCTTTGATTTTGTCGGCGATGACAAAACAATTAAAGAAGTGTTGGGTAATGGACGTACAGTGGAAGACTATGTAGAATGCTATAAGGCCCTTGCCCGCAAGGTTCGGGTTATGCCCCATATCTGTATTGGTTTAGCAGGCGGCGAACTACGGGGAGAGTATAAAGCAATGGAACTATTGCGTGAGTTGGGGGTTGAATCCCTAACTTTTATTATCTTTATGCCGACCCGCGGCACGCGATTTGCTGATCGTAAGCCGCCGCGCATCGAGGAATCAGCTCAACTTTTGAGTGACGCAAGACTGAAATTCCCAAATATTCCTCTGCACCTTGGCTGTATGCGGCCTGGCGGTCGGTACCGGGAGGAAATCGACAAATGGTCGGTGCGAATAGGCATAAACACCGTTGTAAACCCTGCTCCAGCCGCAGTACGGCTGGCAGAACGCCTCGGGCTTACTATTACGCGCGGAGAGGAGTGCTGTGTGCTATGAGTATTTGGAAATTATCGGCCGGCACTGCCGCCGTTATTGGGAAAAAACAAATGAAGCTTGAAGTGCCGCCCACAACCGCATACATTATGCTTGGTGAAAAATGCCGGAATAACTGCAGTTTCTGTGCACAATCACAGGGGAGCACGACCCGCTCCGACATGTTATCCCGGGTAACCTGGCCAGATATACCGAGTGATGAAGCGGTGGCGGGAATATCAGCCGCTTATCGGACCGGTAGACTTAAAAGAGTATGTCTTCAGGTAGTCAAAAACAGTGACAGCAGGCAGACGAGTTTTGCTGCGCTACAAGCCATTACCGCTAAAAGCGCTATTCCGGTCTGCATATCAAGCAACATTGAGTCGGTTGAACAGGCTAGAGAGATGCTTGCTTGCGGGGCTGATCGGGTTTCCATCGCACTTGATGCGGCCGTTCCGGAAATTTTCCGGGAGGTAAAACATGACTCCTGGGAACGGCGTTGGTCATTATTGCTGGAATGTGCTAAGGCACTGCCCGGGCGAATCAGTACTCATCTTATCGTCGGGCTGGGCGAAACAGAAAAAGAAATGGTTTCAACAATCGCCAATTGTATTGCGCGGGATATCAACGTGGGATTATTCGCTTTTACACCGCTAAAAGGCACTGCCTGGGCGGATAAGAAGCCTCCGGCAATCGAGCATTATCGTAGGATTCAAATTGCTTTTCATCTTATTAAAAAAGGAATAGACCATAAAAACTTTAAATACCGGGAGGGACAAATCGCTGATTTTGGCTTGCCGGTAGAGAAACTTCTTGCTATGCTTGCTGACGGAAAGGCTTTTGAAACCAGCGGCTGCGAAGATTGTAACCGTCCGTACTATAATGAACGGCCAGGCGGTATTATGTATAATTATCCTCGCCCGCTGACGCAGCCGGAAGTTAGCCAGGCGGTAGAAGAATGTGGGATAATAGCTTCAGGCATAGAGGTAAAAGATAATGACAAAATGGCGGCTTGTTAATAGCGGCGTCGGTACAGCGGCACAAAACATGGCGGTTGATGAGGCTATTTTAAAGGCTCATGCTGCCGGAGAAGTACCGCCTACCCTGCGGTTTTACGGGTGGCATCCAGCGGCTGTTAGCCTGGGCTATTTTCAGTCGGCGGACGCCGAAATTGATATAGCAGCCTGCCGCGCTAACGGGATTGATTTGGTAAGACGCTTAACCGGCGGACGAGCGGTTTTACATGATATGGAATTAACGTACAGTCTGGTGATATCAGAGAATGATCCTTTGATACCGCCTACGATAACAGCATCTTACCGCTACTTCAGCCAAGGTCTTATTGCTGGGCTGCAAAAGATGGGTGTAAAAGCTCAAATGAGCATGCCGCGTGAAGCTTATAGCCAAAGCAAACGCCGACATGCATCAGCAGCCTGTTTTGATGCGTCTTCTCATTATGAGATCACTTTTGCCGGGCGAAAACTTATCGGTAGCGCGCAAGTGCGTAAGGACGGAGTAATAATGCAGCATGGTTCAATATTGCTGACCTTTGAGCCAGCGATACTTGTGTCTTTACTCAACCTACCGTCAGCGGAAAAAAGAAATTCGCTGCAAAAAGTGCTTGCCGACCGGGTGATATCGGTATCAGAAATCATGGGCCGCGATGTAGATTGGGAAGAAACATACCTAGCTATGTCTAGTTCCTTTGGCCCGGCATTAGGAATAGATGTTATCAGCGGTGAGCTTACAAGCAGTGAAGTGGCGGCAGCAAATGAACTTATTGCAACCAAGTATAGTCAGGATAGCTGGAATCTAATGCGTTAATCCATGATGACAGGAGGACAAAATGAGGTATGATGTAGCAGTAATCGGCGGCGGTCCCGGTGGTTACGTAGCAGCTATCCGGGCGGCGCAGCTCGGCGGTACCGTTCTATTAGTCGAAAAAGATAAACTGGGCGGGGTATGTCTTAATCGGGGTTGTATTCCCACTAAAACATTGCTGAAGAGCGCTGAGAAATGGGAAGGTCTTAAACATCTAACCGAGTTTGGCTTAAAAGCCGATGATATTAGCTTTGATTTTAGTGCTGTAATGGCGAGAAAGAGCAATGTAGTGGCTCAATTACGTGGCGGGATTGAGCAGCTGGTAAAAAGCAATGGTATTGAAGCTGTATATGGTAGTGCTAAACTTACGGGGCCTAGCAGTATTGTTGTAAAAAAACAGGACGGACAGGAGCTTTGCTTTACGGCAAACAAAATAATTATCGCTTCCGGTTCCGCCCCGGCCTCCATTCCGATACCAGGCATTGATTTGCCTGCGGTTATTACCAGTGATGATATGCTAGAGCTTTCCGAAGTACCAGAAAGCTTAGTAGTAATTGGAGCCGGAGCAGTCGGTATTGAATTTGCCGCTATCATGAATGCCTTTGGGTCACAGGTAACTGTTGTTGAAATGTTTCCTACAATACTGCCCAGCGTTGATCTTGACATAGTCAAACGTATGGGACTGGTTTTGCGCAAATCTGGGATAAAAACTATTGCCGGAGCAAAAGTCACCGCCATTGAAGATACTGGCGATAATGCTCTGGTAAAAATCGATACTGGCAAAGGTCTCCAAGAGCTGACCGCAGAAAAGGTGCTGGTGGCCGCAGGGCGGCGTCCGGCTAGCGAAGGGCTGGGATTGGAAGTAGCCGGTGTCAATTATGATCGTTCAGGTATAGCTGTAAATGACAAAATGGAGACCAATGTCAAAGGGATTTATGCCATTGGCGATGTTACCGGCCGAAGCATGCTTGCTCATGCAGCATCAGCGGCCGGCATGGTCGCGGCTGAAAACGCGATGGGAAGGTCTTCCAACATGGACTATGGCGTTATACCGAGTTGTATATTTACTACGCCTGAAATTGCCATGGTCGGACTGACTGAGCAGGTGGCCAAAGCCGAGCGGCGTGAGGTTAAACTGAGCCGCTTTAACTTTGCAGCTAATGGCAAAGCGGTAGCAATGGGAGAAACTGATGGTTTAGTCAAAATCGTGGCCGATGCGGTTACAGGCAAGGTACTTGGTATGCATATTATGGGGCCGCACGCCAGCGATTTGATTATGGAAGGCACACTCGCTATCCGCAAGGGGTTGACTGCACAAGATATTGCCCATACCATTCATCCGCACCCCAGCCTTTCCGAAACAGTAATGGAAAGTGCCCACGGGATTGATGGGCCAATTGTGCACCAGGCAGTTATAAAAGGGCGAAGATAAAATTCATAAAAATAAGCACCAAAAAGCACCCTACCAGATAAATGGAAGGGTGCTTTGCTATTTAGCTCTTTTGGCATCTGCAGCAAGTTGCTAGTGTGTAGTACTTCTTCAACCGCCCGCCAGGACCGTTTGAAAGAGCAACAAATATGTTAAGCTGATATATTTGTCAATACCTTTAATTAGAAATTTGGGTATGAATTTATCGCGAGTTATATTGGAAACAACAGAAGGATTTTTTTCCCCCTAGAGGAATAATATGGTTAAATAAAACGAAATAAGGAGAGTAATATGAGCGATAAGATAATATTTGTTCGTAACTATTCTGATTTAAGTACAAACCGTGGTTTTCAATTTGAGTTTTCTTGTGACCGCTGCGGCACAGGTTATCGGACACAGTTTAAACCTTCGGTTATCGGTACTGTCTCCGGCGTATTAGACGCGGCAGGCAGTTTATTTGGCGGTTTATTTGGCCGGGCAGCCGATATTGGTGACCGGGTGAGATCTGCTTCTTGGAAAAGGGCCCATGATGAAGCTTTTGAAGAAGCAATTAACGAAATTAAGCCGGAGTTTGCCAAATGTCCGCGTTGTTCAGCTTGGGTGTGCCGGGAAACTTGCTGGAATACGACAAAAGGACTTTGCAAAGGTTGTGCGCCTGATTTGGCAGTAGAAATGTCAGCTGCGCAGGCAAACCGTTCGGTAGAAGAAATATGGGCTCATGCGGCGATGGCTGAGGAAGATAAAAAGCTTAGCCAAGAAAACTGGCGGGAGAACATAAGGGCCAGTTGTCCCAAATGTGAGGCGCCTTTAGCGTCTAAAGCTAAATTTTGTCCGGAATGCGGAGCTAAGATAGAGACAGCAGTTTTTTGTGAAAACTGCGGCGCTAAAATGGGAAATGGCGCCAAGTTTTGCGGCGAATGCGGAACAAAAAAACAAAGTTAAGTTCTAGGTTTGTTGGCAAAGTCTAACTTCCTAATACGCTGTCGGAAGCCACTTTTCTGCGGCGTGGTACTGGCTGATTCTGCTGTTGCTAAATATCTCCACTTTGTTTGAAGTTACGGATTCTCAACGATAGGGGTAACTCTGCTTAGGTTAGTGTTTACAGAAAAAAGGTCGCTTTTATAAAAATAAGAGAGGCTGATGTTTCAGCCCCAATGTCAAGATAACGTGCAATGTAAACTTATTCAAATCCAGGGATATTAAGTATTTGCGGTATAGTAACGAAGGTATAGCCTCTGGCTTTTAGTTCGTCAATTAAGGTCGGTAATATTGTTACAGTTCCTTCAAGATTAGGCCCTTCACCATTATGCTGTAGAATAATGTCGCCATTTTTTACAATTGGGACAACCCTAGCCCTTATAGTCTGTGCATCCAAGCCACGCCAATCTTCAGTGTCTACAGACCAAAGAATAACGAAGGAACCTTTGTTGTTTGCGACTTCAACTACTTTGGGATTCTGTGCTCCGAATGGCGGGCGAAAAAGCTTGGGCTTCATTCCCGTAAGCTTGGCGATGGCGCTGGCTCCTTGGTCTATTTCGGCCGCCATTTGATCGGGTGAAACATTATTTAAATTGACATGATGATAGGTATGGTTACCGATTACGTGGCCTTCAGCTATCATTCGCTGGCCAATATCCGGGTACTTGTCAAGTTCTCGCCCAATAACAAAAAAGGTAGCTTTTATCTGCTTATCCCGCAGTATATCCAAAATCCGCGGCGTCCATTTAGACTCAGGGCCATCATCAAAAGTTAAGGCGATAAAGCGTTGTTTGGGATCTCCCATTCTGTAGAATTTACCCGGCTCCATCGGAACATCGTTTGGGTTAACAGCGGTTGGTCCAGGAACCGGCTCCTGAATGGGGGCTTGCTCTATAGGTTTACGGAATGGAGACTGGCAGGATGCCAATATTAAAGCGATTAATAAAAGTAAAATAGAAAATAGCGATTTTTTTAACATCCAGTTCCTCCTCAGTATTGCTTCTGTTATCCGAGACCGAGACGCTGTAAGACTCTCCTTCTTGAGTTAGCAGTTAATAGTGTCTAGTACCTCAAAAAGTATGACTAAGCTTCACTTTATTGTGTCCAAGTTAATTGAATAATTTTAACCAGTTTTTACCGACCTATAACCATTAGGGAATAAAATTTTCTTGCGAGTAATACCTATAGAATTGACGCCACAGAAACGGGTCGGGGGTGGGAGTGTTGCGTGTAAATACGATTGCTAGACTGCTCATAGCTGCCGTATCGGTATTATTGCTTTTTACCTATTACTATAAATTTCATTTCAATGAACTGAGCAACTCGGAAGAAATAGAAATAAAAACAGTTAAGTATTGTTTTATTAATCAGTCCGGCTCGATTCATTTCCCGAGGTTTTTTGAATGGGCAAAAGACTTTCATGATGGAAGAGCACTGGTTATGGTTAATGGGAAATACGGCTATATCGATCGGACAGGTAAATATGCTATTGCGCCTCAGTTTGATCGAGCGATATGCTTTTCCGGTGGGCTGGCTCCAGTGCAAATTAACGACAAATATGGGTACATCGACCGAGTAGGAAAGATTGTCGTGAGTCCTCGGTTTCAAGCGGCGAATGAATTTCATGAAGAATTAGCCGTTGTTGCCGAAGACAGATTGTATGGATACATTGATAAAAAAGGCAATATTATGGTTCCGCTGCATTACGAGTATGCCTGGCCTTTTAGCGAAGGACGGGCAGTTGTTATATCTAAAGGAAAATATGGCTTTATTGATCGGCAAGGTCGATTTATAAATGAGCCCCAGTATGAATATGCCCGCCCTTTTTCTGAAGGCTTGGCATCGGTAAAATTAAACGGACGGTTTGGATTTGTTAACCGTGATGGTATTATCGCTATTTCTCCTATGTATGATTTTGCCTGGGATTTTTCAGAAGGTCTTGCAATAGTCAAAAGTGGTCAAAGATACGGTTATATCGATCGGTCTGGTCAAGTAGCGATAAAACCGCAATTCGACTGGTGCTGGTGGTTTAAAGATGGATTAGCCAAAATACGACAAGGGAATAAATGTGGGTTTATTGATAAATCCGGGCAAGTTGTGATTCCGCCGAAGTATGATTGGGCCTGGGATTTTTCAGAAGGGTTAGCGAGAGTTCAAATAGCCAATAAAATTGGGTATATTGATCGGTCAGGGCGAATGGCCATTGAACCGAAGTATGACTGGGCGTGGGATTTTAATGAAGGCCTAGCGGCTGTTAGTGTCAACGCAGAATCATTAAAGCCTGACAAAGATGGTGGTAAAAAAGAATATATGGCTTATTAACCGGCAAATGTACTAGGTTAGCAATGCTAAGCCTCCTAATAAATAAATCGAACCTGTTATTAGGCAGGTTCGTTTGCTTTTTTAGCTAGAATTTATGTTAATAGTAAAAATTTACAGTTTGCAAAAAGATAAGAGTAATATGCCGGATATCGTGAGAATAACTTAAATTAACTAGATAGTTCAAAGATGGAATCCGTGCGAGATACAGTCTAAGCAAATTTTATTAGGAGGTGTGAGTTTCTTGTCTGCAACGCTTAGTAAAATAAAAGATCTACATGCCCGTACGGCAAAAGTTATGGCTGCTGGCGGTGAAAAGCGGGTAGAGAAGCAGCATGCCGCAGGGAAAATGACTGCTCGGGAACGAATCGAAGTCCTGCTGGATGCGGGTACGTTTGTTGAGCTGGACAGCTTTGTAACACATCGTTGTACTAACTTTAATATGGATAAAGAAGAAGCGCCCGGGGAAGGGGTTATAACCGGGTGGGGAACGGTTGATGGCCGGCTGGTATATGTATTTTCTCAAGATTTTACGGTGCTAGGTGGGTCACTAGGTGAAATGCATGCCGCCAAAATCTGCAAAGTTCTGGACATGGCTATGAAAACCGGTGCGCCGATCATTGGTATAAATGATTCTGGCGGTGCCCGTATCCAAGAGGGGGTTGACGCCTTAGCCGGATACGGGAAGATTTTTTACCGCAATACTTTAGCTTCGGGTGTTATTCCGCAAATTTCAGTTATAATGGGCCCCTGCGCCGGGGGAGCGGTGTATTCGCCAGCTTTGACTGATTTTGTATACATGATTAAGTATACAAGTCAAATGTTTATAACCGGACCCCAAGTAATTAAAGCGGTTACCGGTGAAGAGGTTAGCTCTGAACAATTGGGCGGGGCGATGACCCATAATAGCGTATCAGGCGTAGCCCATTTTATTGCAGAAGATGATGCGGAATGTCTGGCTCAGATCCGCCGGCTGCTCAGTTTTATCCCCAGTAACAATTTGGAAACTGCTCCTGCTATCGACTCAGATGATGACCCTGAGCGAGTCGTAGATGAACTTAATACTATTATTCCTGATAATTCAAACCAATCTTATGATATGAAAGAATTGATCATTAAAATTATCGATAATGAGGATTTTTACGAAGTACAACCCTTCTACGCAGAAAACATAATTACTGGATTTGCCCGTATGAGCGGACGTACCGTTGGTATTATTGCTAATCAGCCAAAAGCAATGGCCGGATGTCTGGATATTAATGCGTCAGATAAAGCAGCCCGTTTTATCAGATTTTGTGATGCATTCAACATTCCCTTGCTCAACATCGTCGATGTACCAGGATTCTTGCCGGGAACCAGTCAGGAGTACGGAGGAATTATCCGCCATGGAGCTAAGATGCTCTATGCTTATTCGGAGGCCGCCGTCCCTAAGGTGACTTTAGTTGTTCGTAAGGCCTACGGTGGCTCATATTTGGCAATGTGCTCCCGCGACCTTGGCGCCGATCAGGTTATAGCCTGGCCTACAGCCGAAATTGCTGTCATGGGTCCGGCCGGAGCTGCAAACATCATATTCAAAAAGGCAGTCGATATTGAGGCCAAGACTGAGGAATATATTAACAATTTTGCTACTCCGTATCAAGCCGCCAAACGGGGATTTGTGGATATGGTCATTGAGCCTAGTCAAACGCGCCCGGTTTTAATTAATGCATTTAATATGCTGGAATCAAAACGCGAGGCTAGACCGGCTAAGCGCCATGGGAATATGCCCTTATAAAAAGAGAAGTCAAAGCGGAGTGAGGTGAATCTTATGGGGCAACCGTTAACTACTGATCCGATTATAATATCAGTTATCAATATAACAGTAGTCTTTGCAGTGCTTTATGGGCTGAGTTTAATAATCCGGCTGATTCAGTATATTGATCCTACTAGGAAAAAACAGAATCAGGATGAAACTGCTATTCAGGCAGCATTGGAAGAAAAAACTGAACCAGAAGAAGACCAAGCACAGCCACAAGCCCAAGAAAAACTTGATGAATTAATTATAGTTTTTACGGCAGCTTTAGCGGCCTATAGTCAAAGTGAAGTGCGGATCGTATCAATACGTCCTATTAGCGGCAGTAATTGGTCGCAAACCGCTCGGATGGAAGCGATAAGCGGGCGTGCCCGTATGTAATAATGTTTAAATTTATGATGTGGGAGGTCAAAAAAGTGAAGAAATTTATAATTACGTATAAAGGACAGAAATATGAATTAGAGGTTGAAGAAGTTACTGGTAACAGTCCAGTGCAAAAAGCAGCTGCGGCAGCCCCGGTACCAGCGCCAACTTCAGCTCCCAAGCAAAGTCAACCAGCTGTATCTACAGGGGAGGGAGCAGTAAAGGCTCCCATGCCGGGAAAAATTTTAGATATCCTTGTTAAACCCGGTGATTCCGTTAAGCAGGGTGCTACTATGCTAATCCTAGAGGCCATGAAGATGAAGAACGAAATTGTGGCGCCTCACGATGCTAAGATATCTGAGGTGCGTGTAGCTTCAGGTGCGACTGTATCGACCGGCGATGTTCTTCTAATCCTTGGCTAATATATAAATTGGCTTTGCAAATAAAATCGGAAGGAGAAAATAAATGGACGCATTTATTGCTTCCCTTCAGGCTGTATGGTTTGACAGTGGATTCAGCGCCTTTACATTAGGCAATGCTATTATGATTGCTGTCGGCTTGATTTTACTGTATCTGGCCTTTGCCAAAGGTTTTGAGCCGTTATTGCTAGGGCCGATTGCCTTTGGGTGCATTTTGGCCAATTTCCCTAGAACTGGCTTTGAGGAAGATCCTGGTTTAATGCAAGTAATAGGATGGGGGATTAAAAATGAGGTCTTTCCGCCACTCATTTTTCTAGGGATTGGTGCCATGACGGATTTTGGTCCGCTTATTGCCAGGCCGTCAACCCTGCTGTTGGGGGCCGCCGCTCAAGTCGGTGTTTTTATATCTTTAGTTGGTGCTATGATGCTTGGCTTTAGCGTCCAAGAGGCTGCCTCAATCGGAATTATTGGGGGCGCGGACGGGCCAACGGCCATCTACCTGACGATTAAGCTTGCACCGCATCTGCTTGGGGCAATAGCCGTAGCAGCCTATTCCTATATGTCGCTCGTGCCGCTTATTCAGCCGCCGATAATGAAACTGCTGACAACTAAGAAAGAACGTGAAATTGTTATGGACCAATTGCGGCCGGTATCCAAATTTGAAAAAATTGCCTTCCCAATTGTTACTACTATAGTAGTTAGTCTGTTGCTTCCGCCAATTGCTTCGCTGATGGGCATGCTGATGCTGGGCAATCTATTACGTGAATCCGGAGTAACCGACCGTCTTTCAGATACTGCCCAGAACTCTTTGATTAATATTGTTACAATTTTCTTGGCAACGGGCACCGGTCTTACCATGAAAGCTGAAAACTTTCTCACTTACGAGACAATTTTAATCATTTGTCTGGGGTTAATAGCCTTTGCCGGCGGTACAGCCGGAGGTGTTTTATTTGCTAAAATTATGAATTACTTTAACGGCGGGAAGATTAATCCGCTGATTGGCTCTGCCGGTGTATCAGCTGTTCCGATGGCTGCCAGAGTAAGCCAAGTGGTCGGTCAGCAAGCCAACCCCAGCAATTTCCTGCTTATGCATGCCATGGGTCCGAACGTAGCAGGTGTTATCGGTACGGCTGTTGCCGCCGGGACAATGCTGGCTATGCTGAAATAGCGGTACCTATTTGTATTTGTAATAAGGGGAAAGTCAGATGGAAATATATCGTGAAGACTCACAGTATAATAACAGCAAATTAGTATGGCTATGGCTAGCGGTTCTTGTGCTTTCCGTGTGGTTGTGTAAAGAGGTGGATTCGATACTGGCCGGCAGGTTTAGCTTTACCGGAAGTGCGTATATTGTGCTTTTTAGCGGCTTGCTGGCCTGGCGTTATGCCGTCCGCTATACCTATAGTTTGACTAAGGATCAAATTATAATTAAAAGTCACTTCCTTTGGTTTACGCGGACTTTTATAGTAGATTTGGATTTGGTAGAAAGTTGCTCTAGTCAATATGTTAAATCGAAGTTTAGGCGTTGCGGAATAAAGCGCTATGTTCATCGCTATTCTTCCGGCGATGCTAATCCTACGCGAATTATTCTCTTTAATCGCAAAGGAGAGCGGCAAGCTCTGCTCATAAAGGTAGGGGATAATTTTTTAGATGAACTTAGTGATTTAATTCCGATAAAATGTCAATAAAATTACAAAGAAAGTCTTGCGTTTTTTATATGGCATTCTGTATTGCGGCTAAGTAGGGGATGCAATTAATATTGTGGAGGTTTGGATAATATATATCACGAATGTTAATAACTAAAGAATTAGTATAGCAGGAAGTGATATTGTGGGAAGAAAGGTATTATTTACTGAAGAAGCACTTATTCTAAAGCTAACAGGAGCACTAAGCCTGTTTGCGCTCAAAAAAGAAATACGAATCCCTTATAAAGCTATCGAAGATGCTTTTGTCGGTTATTTCAAAGCTCCGATGTGGATGCTCAAGATGCCTGGGACTGCGATACCTCTTCTCAATATTTACGAAGGAACTTTTAGATATAGAAAGGAATGGTACTTCCTGTCCTATGAACATAAAGTACCGCTAGTAAATTTAGAATTGGATGGATCTCAGAAATACAAGCACATTATCTTTGAAATGCAAAATCCGCAGGAAATTTTGGATGAACTAAGCAAAAGACTCTAGAAAGAGCTTGGGCCAAGAGGAGGTTGTATTGTGCGCGTCATACCTTTAGGAGTGGGCGGGGCTTTTACTGACAAGTTTTATCATACTAATTACATTGTAGAGATTCCCGGCTTCCGGTTGCTGATTGATGCAGGTACCACCTTAAGATATAGCTTATCAGCGGCAGGATATACCGCAAAAGATATAGATGCAGTTGCAATAACTCACTTTCATTCTGATCATGTTGGGGGACTGGAGGAATTTGCGCAGCGCTGCAAATTTATGTACAAGCATAGGCCGACAGTTTATGCTATGCCAGATCAGATTCCGCTCCTAACTAGCCTATTTGCGCTGCACGGAGCTAAGCCTGAGGATTATCTTAAACTATCTGTAAGCGACAGCACAATAATATTAAAAAGCAGTAACGATGTTCAATATCAGCTAGAGTACTATTCTACTGTCGGCCTGCATGCTGGAGTAACCAGCAACTATATGATAGGGATTCGGTGGGTAGCCAGAGACAAGCCAAGGCGTATTGTGTTTACAGGGGACATCGGAACGATTGAAAAATCTGCGTTAGGCCGTCTGGTTGGCGACTCGGAAACGGCAGCGGTCTTTCATGACTGCCATACCGGTGCTGCTCCAACTTTTGCGCACCCAACTATGGAGCAAATCATTAACTTCTATCCTGCTGAACAACTCAAAAAAATTTACTGCATCCATTATGGTGATAATATTGCCGATTGTGCAGAACAGATTAAAGCAGTCGGATTAAAAATCGCTATGCAGGGGGAATCTATCGATTTCTACGCTCTATTTAATCGGCACGTTTAGCTCAACTTTTATGGGCGGTTTGGCTGTGTTTACATTTGGCTTTTTTGGCAGTCATTCGGTCGCCAGCGGCTAGGTCGGTAAGTGCTGGCCTGGTGTCCTTCTTATTGTTGGGGTAATTCTGGAGGTGCTTTATTCCTTACCAAGACTATCTCGGTTTCTAATCTAGACGTATTTAGTCGAGCTCGTCAATAAACGAGATAAAATAGTTTGTTTTTTGGGCAGGAATTGTAAAAATATTCTTGAAATAAACAGTGAAAAACTTAAATAGCGAGCACGTAAGGAGGGTTAGATATGACTAGAGTTGGAGTTCTTGTAGGGAGTCTTCGTAAAGGATCATTCAGCAGGCAGATCGCAAAGGCGTTAATGGCATTGGCACCTTCAACTTTAGATATGAAAGAAGTCGAACTAGAGCAGCTTTCAATTTACAATCAGGATTTCGATGATGAAGTCAACCCGCCTGTGGCATGGACTGATTTTCGCGAGCGTATGAAGGAATTTGACGCGGTTCTTTTCGTAACACCGGAATACAACCGATCAGTTCCCGCGGTACTTAAGAATGCCCTTGATATAGGTTCAAGACCATATGGTAAAAGTATATGGGATGGAAAACCCGGTGCAGTTGTAAGTGTATCTCCAGGTGGGTTAAGCGGCTTTGGCGCTAATCACCACTTACGACAAGCGCTTGTCTGTTTAAACGTTCCCACAATGCAGCAGCCCGAGGCATATATTGGAAATGCTGCAGCGCTATTTGACGCTAATGGAAATATTGTTAATGAGGGCACCCGCGAATTTCTGTATAATTTCATAGCAGCGTATGCTGCTTGGATCGAGACCAATGCTCTTAAGAAGCCCTAAGTTATGCCAGCCAAGATTATAAAAAAATGAATTGATTTATAAACCCGCAAATTAGCGGGTTTTTCTATTGTACGCCTAGCAAGGACTTATTTTAGAACTAAGTTAAGTATACGGTAATCAATTGCAGCACTCCAAGTGCTGCTGTTTTGAAGGGCTTACTATAAGGGCTCCACAGTTTTATTTACTCGGAGTTTTCTTGTTTAAAGCATAAATTATGTGTTGATTAATAATCTTATTCCATAAAAATTCATAATTATTAAAAAATAATTATGAATTAACAAGGATTTCCTGGAACACTTACCGAATAAAGCCATAAATTAGAAATAGTTAGATTTCTGATATAAAAAGAGGCAGGTGGTTTATCATGAGTATGTGTTCCAGGAAGAGTGATTTTCAAAATCTTCCCGAAAACTATCGCCAATTTTATGAACAAATTTCTGGTTTTATTCCCCAAAATCATATCTTTGCAGATCCTATTCGGACAACAGCTTATGGAGTTGATGCAAGTCTTTACCGGATGAAGCCTAAATTGGTAATTAAAGTACGCACGCCAGCGGAAGTTTCAGCAATCCTGAAAATTGCTGGACAGTTTAATACGCCTGTAACTATTCGGGCCGCCGGGACCAGTCTGTCGGGGCAAGCCCTTACTGATTCTGTACTCCTCGTATTGGCTGGGGGTTGGAGCCATTATCATATTGGTGACGGCGGTGATACTATTAAGTTGGAACCAGGTATTTTGGGAGCCGAGGCAAATAATTATTTGCGGCCCTACGCCCGCAAAATCGGACCTGATCCTGCTTCAATTAATTATGCTATGATTGGCGGTATTGCTGCAAATAATGCTAGTGGGATGTGCTGTGGTACGGCTGATAACAGCTACAAAACAATTAAAGCCATGAAGATAATTTTTGCTGACGGCTCAATCTTAGATACAGCCGATCCGTTATCTTGTCAGCTTTTTGTCGACAGTCACCAAGAGCTGATTGCCGAGATAGAGCGCATCAGAGATGAGATAAATGCAGATGACCATTTGCGCAAATTAATTGGAAAAAAATTTAAAATAAAAAATACTACAGGCTATGGTATCAACGCTTTTGTCGATTATTCTGATCCTATTGATATTATCAGTCACCTGATGATAGGATCAGAAGGTACGCTGGGGTTTATCGCTGAGGTAACATATAATACCGTCGTGGAAGCTGCTCATAAAGCATCAGCGCTTATGATATTCCCGGATATTAAACAGGCATGTTTGGCTGTAATGAAGCTAGATCGTCCCTTAGTCGCCGCGGCCGAACTTCTTGACCGCAGTTCACTTCGTTCAGTAGAGGATAAAGCGGGTATGCCGGCCTATCTAAAAGACTTGGATGAGCAAGCAACGGCCCTGTTGGTAGAAATCAGGGCGTTCGACAGGGAAACGCTAGATGGGAATATTCAAAAGACAATTGAATGCCTTGCTGATATCCCGGTCATTTTTCCGATTGCGTTTACTGATAAAAAAGCTGAGTATGAACAATTGTGGAAAATTCGGGCCGGCGTATTTCCGGCAGTAGGCGGTATTCGCCCACAAGGCACTTCGGTAATTATTGAAGATGTCGCTTTTCCCAAATCGGTATTAGCCGATGCTGTGCTTTCACTACGGGAGCGCATGAATAAATACGGTTACGAAGATGGAATTATTTACGGACACGCCTTAGATGGGAATGTACACTTTGTTTTTACGCAGACTTTTGATGGAATTGAAGATATTAAGCGTTACCAGGATTTTATCAATGATATCTGCAGTATGGTTGTTGAACGTTTTAACGGATCTTTAAAAGCCGAGCACGGCACGGGAAGAAACATGGCTCCTTTTGTTGAGCTTGAGTGGGGTCAAACGGCGTATAAATACATGAGGGAGATAAAACGAGCGTTTGACCCGGCGAATATACTTAATCCGGACGTTGTCATTACAGACAATCCAACTATTTATCTTGAAAATCTGAAACTTATGCCTCCGGTTAATGAGCTTATCGACAAATGTATGGAATGTGGATTCTGTGAAACGAACTGTCCATCGCAAAACCTAACAAGTACGCCGCGCCAGCGGATTGCAGTTCAGCGTGAAATTGCCTGTCTGCGAAAATCTGGCGCTGATCCTGAAAAGTTACGGCGCTTAGAACTAGACTATGCGTATTTTTGCGAGAAAACCTGTGCAACGGACGGACTTTGTGAACTGAATTGCCCGCTGTCAATCAATACCGGAAGCTATACCAAATTCATTCGCTCTGCACAGACGACGCCGCGCAGCCGTAAATTTGCCAAATTCATTGCTAAAAACTTTAGCGGTGTAACGACACTGGCAAAATTAGGGCTAGCCGGCGCTCATTTGGCGCATCGGGCTTTAGGCACCTGTATAATGGGCGATATCGCAAAAAGTGCCCGCTCATTGAGCGGCGAACGCCTCCCTAAATGGAATAAGTGGCTGCCCACAGCCGCCGGTATAGCTCAGGAATTGCTGCCTTCCTCCCAAACTGATAAAAAGGTTGTCTATTTCCCAAGCTGCGTCAGCCGTACGATGGGACCGGCAAAAGAGGATCATGATCAGCGTTCGCTTCAGGAAGTGATGCTGTCACTGCTTAATAAGGCAGGCTATACTGTTGTTTTTCCGCCAAAAAGAGACGCTCTGTGCTGCGGAATGCCATTTGAAAGCAAGGGATACTTTGAAACAGCAGATGAACTTAGTGCCGAGCTGGAAAAGATCCTTCTTGAGTGCAGCAATAATGGGGAGTATCCCGTACTGTGCGATACCAGTCCCTGTGTTTATCGAATGAAGAGAGTCATGGATAAGCGGTTAAATATCCTTGACACAGTAGAGTTTATTCATGATTATCTACTTAAAAAATTGGAGGTTTCAAAGTCGCCTGAGACAATTGCAGTGCATGTAACTTGCAGTGCGACTAAAATGGGCCTTGCCGAAAAATTCAAGGCGATTGCGGAGGCCTGCGCTGCAAACGTAATTATGCCTGCTAAAGTCAAATGCTGCGGCTTTGCCGGTGATAAAGGTTTTGAGCTGCCGGAACTCAACGAGTCTGCGCTGGAGCACCTTAAGGAATCGCTACCCTCCGATTGCCGTTGCGGTTATTCAAATAGCCGAACCTGCGAAATTGGTTTAGCCGATCAAAGCGGAATCAGCTATCAGTCGATTGCATATCTTGTTGATCGCTGTGCCAGCGGAAGAAAGTAATACAAGTAACTGCGTGATGCATATTAGACGAGAAAATAGGTAAGGGGAAACAGGCACAAGTGTTATGCTAGTGCCTGTTTTCGGTTATACTAACGAGGCCGATGATACATAGGATAATTAAATGAGACAGGGCGTGAACAATATGGCAGCAATGTCATGTTTTCCGATGTTTGTCCTGGCATGCCTTTTATCGCGGGAAATAATATAAGTCTTACGATATCTAGTACCAACACCGGTGAGATTAGGTCGGCTTTTAATAAGCTGAAAGAGGGTGGAAGCGTAGAGATGGATCTGCAAGAAACATTCTGGAGTAAACTCTACGGTTATTTAGTAGATAAGTGTGGAATCTATTGGCAATTTAGTTACAGACGTGAATGAAATATTCGCTATCTTGCCCGAAGATTGTGTTCCGAATGATGCTGAGGGTTGCAGCAGATGTGAACTAGCTGCTCAACGAAAAAGGATTATCTGGGGTGAAGGGCAACCCGGCGCCCCTATTATGGTGCTCTTAGATAATCCTGGGGCAAGGGAGGACAAAACCGGTGCCTCCTTTGTATGTGGTAGTCGTAAGACATTGCAGAGCCTGGCGCAGCAATCCGGAATTAATCTTGATAGATTGTATATAACATATGTAGTTAAGTGCCGACCGTTGCGATCTTATAATAAAAGACATGCTCGCATGACCTGCATAGAATATTTCTACGAGCAGGTAAAAGATCATAAACCAAAAGTTATTTTATGTCTAGGGAATGTCGCTCTACAAACGTTATTTGACGATGATTCGGCAGAAGTAAAGAAGTTTAGAGGGCAATGGCATCTTTGGAATGGCCTGCCTTTAGCAGTTTCATATCATCCGCTGGCTATTATGCGGCGTCCCAATTTATTTCCCTACGCTATTCTGGACTGGGAAATTGTTGCAAAAAAGATTGGCAATTTATAGTCTTCTATTGACCAAACGGTTGTTTCCAAGCCTAGTTGAGAAAACTAATCCGAAAATGGCTTGTAAATGGTGATTTTAAAATATTTTCTTACTTGCCAGGGCAACATAAAATTGAAAATCTGCATCGAAGGAGAAGCGGACATGAAATATTTTATGCAGCTATTAATGCATTTTCTTTCAAGTTACCGTGATTTCGGCCTGTTGGTTTTTCGGCTTGTCCTTGGTGGAATGTTTATGTGGCATGGCTGGCCCAAAATTATTGGCGGACCGGAGAAATGGTCCGGTCTTGGAAGCGCGATGGCTACTTTCGGGATTGAATTTGCGCCAGCAGCCTGGGGTTTCATGTCTGGCTTTGCCGAGTTTGTCGGAGGAGCATTATTTGCTCTTGGTTTGTTTTACCGGCTTGCTAGCTTGTTGTTGTTTGTTAACATGATGGTGGCCTTTGTTAGTCAGATGGCGGCAGGTAAGGGTTTGGCAAAGGCATCGCAGTCTCTCGAGGCTGGTGTGAGTTTTTTCGCGGCACTATTTGTTGGTCCCGGCAAGTATAGTATTGATTATTACTTGGAATTTGAAAAAGACCCCAAAAGATCCTCCAGGTTTTTGCGTTAAATGGCAACTATAAAGTCTTTCCTGGACGTAAAATAGACATTAGGCAGATTTGCCTAATGTCTATTTTAAAATTAAGTATTAGGAAGATATTTAAAGGTCACTGTTTTCTTTAAATCAGGATGGAGACTATTGTGCGCCGGACATTCCTTAGCAGTAAGTTCGATAATCTTTTTCTCTTTAGCACTGTAATTATTATGCGGGAGGGTGAATTCAGAAATTAACTCAACAATCCGGCGTGGATTGGTTCCCATTACTTTCGTCGTTTGCACCTCGGCCCCATCGATGGAAAAGCCATGGGTCTGAGCTGCTATACCCATAATGGTTAATACACAGGCTCCATATGCAGTAACCATTAGATCGGTAGGAGAAAAAGCTTCCCCTTTCCCATGATTATCGGTCGGAGCATCTGTAATAAGTTTACTGCCTGATTGCAGATGTACCGATTCTGTACGCAATCCGCCAAGATATTTTGTTTGCACAGTCGCCATAAATCATCATCCCTTCATTTATTAATCTACCTGTTTTTATTTAATTCCACAACCGGGTTTGTTTTCCTTCAGTATTAAGAGAGAAGAAAGCTATAAGCAAGAGACATATATAAGGAGTGATACAATGACGAACGGAGCTGTAATTAAAGAAGGCTGGAACTTTGATAATAGTTATGTCCGCTTGCCGAATACATTTTTTACTATTCTCAATCCAACACCAGTGCCCTCGCCAAAATTGGTCTTTTTTAATAAGCCGTTAGCAGCTTCTTTGGGATTGAATATTCAGGCGCTGGAAAGCGACGATGGAGGGGCAGTTTTTGCTGGCAATAGGATTCCAGAAGGCGCTTTGCCGCTTGCACAAGCTTATGCGGGGCATCAATTCGGTCATTTTACAATGCTAGGGGATGGCCGGGCTTTGCTTCTTGGCGAGCAGATTACTCCATTAGGTGAAAGGATGGACATTCAACTAAAAGGTTCAGGTAGAACGCCGTATTCCCGCATGGGTGATGGTCGAGCAGCACTTGGACCCATGCTGCGTGAATATATTATCAGCGAAGCCATGCATGAACTAGGCATCCCAACTACCCGCAGCCTCGCAATAGTGACAACTGGTGAAGTTGTTGCTCGTGAAACTGACCGGACTGGCGCAATTTTGGCCCGTGTAGCTAGCAGCCACCTGCGCGTTGGCACTTTTCAGTACGCTTCAAAATGGGGCAGTATTGATGATCTACGGGCTCTCGCTGATTATACAATAAAACGGCATTTCCCGGAAATTGACGCTGATGAAAACCGCTATCTTTCGCTGCTTCGAGGGGTGATTAAGCGTCAGGCAAGGCTAATTGGCAAATGGCAATTAGTTGGGTTTATTCACGGGGTGATGAATACCGATAATATGGCTATTAGCGGGGAAACCATTGATTATGGCCCGTGTGCCTTCATGGATGCCTATGACCCAGCTACTGTATTCAGTTCTATTGATATCAAAGGTCGGTATGCTTATGGCAATCAGCCCCGTATTGCCGAGTGGAATCTTGCGCGTTTTGCTGAGTCTATATTACCGCTGTTGGCTGAAGACCAGTCTAAGGCTGTTAAGCTGGCCCAGGAGGCTATCGAAGATTTTGCGGACTTGTATCACGGTAATTGGCTAGCAGGAATGAGAGCAAAACTGGGACTATTTAACCAAGAGGAAAAGGACCAATCCCTTATTGAAGACCTTTTGAATATGATGAAGAAACATAAAGCAGACTTTACAAATACTTTCCGCGCTTTAACTTTTAATACTCTGCAAGATCCAGTCTTGTTCATGATGCCGGAATTTACTGAATGGCACTATCGATGGCAACAAAGACTCGACAGACAACAGGAATCGAAAGAATTGTCACAGCAGTTGATGAAGGATAATAATCCGGCCATAATACCTAGAAATCATCGGGTTGAAGCTGCATTAGAAAGGGCAGTTGAAAAAGGTGATTATAGCGTAATGAAACGGTTGCTTTCATTGCTGGCAGATCCTTACAAGCATACCGTCGAACAGGCCGAATATTCAACGCCGCCTGCGCCGTCACCCTTCCCTTACCGCACTTTTTGCGGTACCTGAAGAAAAAGCAGAAAAATGAGAAGCAGTTGTCCAGCCGTTACTTCGACATGCGTTGTATCTTGCTGGAAAGTAACAATCTTCATTGATACAGAATATATAAAAGGGAATCAGACTCGCAGCGCTGATTCCCTTTTAAAATGAGCTCAATATTATTATCACTAAGCCTTTTGAATAAAGGAGGAAGTGTTTTGATTATAAAAAATGAAGAAAATACAAACAACGATCTATCTGCAATTATGGTTATTTTTGGCGGGACAGGAGATTTAACGCATAGAAAGCTGATGCCGGCACTATATAACCTAGTTAAGGATAAATTGCTGCCGGAGAACTTCGCGGTAGTAGCAGTAGGGAGAAAGGAAAAAACGCAGGAGCAATATAGAAGTGAAGTACTTGACTCTCTAAAAAAGTTCTCCAGAAGCGGAATAGAAGAGAGCTACTGGATAAGATTACAGAGTTTAATCTATTATATACAGTTTGATTTTACGGATCAGGCAGGATATTTAAGGCTAAGAAGTTTTTTAGAAGAATTAGATGAAAAGGCTCATATTGGAGGAAACAGGGTTTTCTACCTTGCTGTTGCGCCCGAGCATTTTGAAACGATTGTACACGGTATTCACAAAAGTTATTTGGCTGACAACAAAGGGGCTTGGAATAGGTTAATTATTGAAAAGCCGTTTGGCAAGGACTTAGTTACGGCCCAACGACTAAACAATAAGTTGGTAGATGCTTTTGCTGAAGATAGCATCTACAGGATAGATCATTATCTTGGTAAGGAAATGATACAAAATATCATGGTTTTAAGATTCTGTAATTCTGTTTTTGAGTCATTATGGAGCAATAAATTTATCGACAATATTCAAATTTCATTAAATGAGAAAGACGGAGTCGGAACCAGGGGCGGATATTATGAAAATTCAGGCGCACTGCGAGACATGGTTCAGAATCATATCGTCCAGATTCTATCGTTGGTTGCCATGGAACCACCCGTCGATCTTAAAACCAACTCTATTAGGACTGAAAAGTTAAAGGTTATTCAAGCTATAGAAGAACTAACGCCTGAACTTCTTAGGGATAATGTTGTATTTGGTCAGTACGGAAAAGGCATTATCGATGGTACACTTGTTCCTGCTTATAGAGATGAGGAGAAGGTACCGCAAAATTCCGACACCGAAACTTTTGTAGCCTTAAAACTTCACATTAACAATTTCAGATGGGCAGGAACTCCATTTTATATTCGGACAGGAAAAAGGTTGGGCGAAAAATCAGCGGAAATTGTCGTTCAATTCAAATCACTGCCAAAGATTCTTTATTTTAAACAACGGTATATTCAGGAGCCAAACCTATTAGTCATAAGGATACAACCTACCGTCGGCGTTTTTTTTCAATTTAATACTAAAGATTTTCGTACACATGACAATATAATGGCGGCCAAAATGGATACAGGTTATACAAATCATACAGCTGGAAACACGCCCGAAGCGTACGAACGACTGCTTTTCGATATATTACGCGGAGATGCTACTCTTTTTTCTAGATGGGATGAGGTAGAAGCTTCATGGAAATTTGCTGATAGGATTATTGAATACAGGGAGCAGAAAAGGCTTAATTTTCCCAATTATGAGGCAGGAACGATGGGACCGGTAAAGGCGTTTGAACTGTTAGCGCGGGACGGCAGACAATGGTGGAATATCTAAGGGGGTCAAAGAATGGAAGTATACGATATTTCTATGAGCATTTATAACGATATGCCTGTTTATAAGGGCAGGGTATTGAAAAGGCCTGTTATTACAGTCGTAAGTGATTTTGGATCAGGAAGTGTCTATGAAACAAAACTGGAAATGAATATGCATACAGGAACTCATATTGACGCGCCGCTGCATATCTTTCCGCAGGGCGGGACGATTGATAAGCTCGACCTGCATAAAGTTGTTACGCGATGCAAAGTTTTTGATTTTACGCATGTTGAAGAAAAGATATCACAAGAGCACTTGATGGCAAAAGACATACAGGAAGGAGATTTTATCCTCTTAAAGACGAGAAACTCATATCTTGACATTTTAGAAGGTGAGTTTGTTTATCTTGATTACTCAGGGGCAGAGTATCTTAGCAATAAAAAAATTATAGGGGTTGGTATTGATGCTTTAGGTATTGAGCGAAACCAGCCGAAGCATGACACGCACAAAGCACTGCTAGGTGCAGGCATAATCATTCTGGAAGGGCTTTGGCTGCGGGAAATTGCCGAGGATGAATATTTGTTAGCTGCAGCTCCGCTTCGAGTACTTGGAGCCGAGGCGGCACCGGTGAGAGCTCTCCTTATAAAGAATTTGAAAATATAACAAAGAAGGAGTAGAGACGACCCTACTCCTTCTTGCACTAATATTTTAGCTCTCGAACTAATCTCATTCCGTTTAGTGTTACTAATATTGCCGCACCCGTATCAGCAAACACCGCCATCCATAGATTTGAAATACCAAATATAGTCAGTATGAGAAAGACTGCTTTAATAATGATCGAAAACCAGATGTTCTGTTTGATAATATTAACGGTCTTACGGCCAAGCTGAATAACGTAACTTAGCTTGCTTAGATCATCAGCCATTAGCGCAATGTCAGCAGTTTCCAAAGCTGTATCCGACCCTGCCACCCCCATGGCTACTCCAATGTCAGCAGCAGCAAGGGCAGGAGCATCATTTACGCCATCACCTACCATGAGTACATTTCCATAGTGCTCGCCAATCTTTTTTACTGTTCTTACCTTATCCTCTGGCAGAAGTTCACTGTAGAAAGAGTCAAGCTTTAGCTTTTCAGAAATAGCTTTGGCAACGCGATTATTATCGCCTGTTAGCATAGATATAAATTGTATACCGGCGTCTCTTAGCGTTTGCACGGCGTCGGAGCTATTCTCCCGCAGGACGTCTGCTACGGCAATTATACCATATAAATTTTCACCGGTGCCTAACAGGACTACAGTTTTACTTTGAGATTCGAGATCGTTTAACAGCGGTTCAATAATATTAACTTGATGGCCAATATCTTCAAACAGGCGTAGATTTCCGAGATAGATAGTTTGATTATAAACATCAGCTTGGACGCCTTTGCCGACTAGAGCTTTGAAATTCTTAACGGGTGGAGTGGGCAAGTTATCAACTTTTCGAACAATCGCTTGAGCTACAGGGTGTTCGGAATATCGCTCAATAGCAGCTGCAATCGCCAGTATTTCACTTTGTGCAAGATTATTGTAAGCGATAATATCGGTGACGGTTGGGTGTCCTTTTGTAAGTGTGCCTGTTTTATCGAGCGCTACGGCCCGTATAGATTCCATTTTTTCAAGGTATGCACCGCCCTTAATCAACACCCCATGACGTGAGGCATTACCAATTGCCGATACGATCGAAACAGGGGTTGATATTACCAGGGCGCAGGGGCATGAAATAACTAATAAAACTAATGCTCGATAAAACCAAACATCAAAAGCTTGACCAAAGAACAGCCAAGGAACTATAGAAATGCCTAACGCCAATATCATAACAGCGGGGGTATAGTATTTGGCAAATCTGTCAACAAATTGTTGTGAAGGAGCTTTCTTGGCTTGGGCTTCCTCGACTAAGTACATTATTTTTGAAAGCGTTGAATCTTGAGATAGCTTAGTCACAGAGATTTCCAGGCTCCCATGTTCATTTACTGTGCCGGCGTAAACGATATCTCCCGGATGTTTTTCAACAGGCATTGACTCACCTGTAATAGTAGCTTGATTGACACTGGATACTCCATTAATAACGTCGCCATCCATTGGAATTTTTTCGCCGGGCTTAACAATAATTACATCGCCTACTCTTATTTCTTCGATAGGAAGAAGTTCTTCTAGGCCATTTCGGCGAACTATTGCCTCAGGAGGCGCTAATTCCATTAAGGATTTGATAGATTGGCGAGTTTTATCCATTGTATAGGCCTGCAGTGTGTTGCCTAAAGAAAACAAAAAAACTACAGTAGCGGCTTCATTCCATTGTCCTATAGCAGCAGCTCCGAGAACCGCAATACTCATGAGAAAATTCATATCAAATGTAAGACTCTTTAGGGAATAAAACCCGCTTCGGGCTGTATGATAGCCGCCGATTACCAAGGTAAGAATATATATAGGGAGTAGAATGTTTTCATCTAAGCCTAGCAAATCGGATATGCTAACAGCAGCTAGCAAGGTACCAGCTATGACAGTTGCTAGCAGCCGAGCGTTGTGCCACCAACCTTTGGCAGCTTCGGTTATCGATTGCTTTTTACCTTCTAGCTCGCCCTGATAACCTGCTTCTTGAATTGCTTTTAGAAGGTCGCTAGCGGAATTTGTATGCTCAACGGTTAGCTTACCTGCGCCAAAGTTGACAGTTGCCGTTTTGACGCCAGCTATACCATTTATTTTCTTCTCAAGTTTTGCGGCACAGTCTCCGCAGTCAAGGCCTGTAATGATAAAAACTGATTTGCAGAATCCCGGGAAGTCGTGGCTAGCGTTTATGACTTCTACCGGGTAACCTAAGTTGGCAACAACTTTTTCAATACTAGCTGTAGTCTGCCTAGTACCATCATAAACTACTTTCATTTTACCTGTTGGAAAACTAAGCTGAGCGTCCGCAATGCCATCTAAACGGCGAATTGCTTTCTCTACCTTTGCCGCGCAGTCAGCACAATCTAAATTTTTTACAGTTAGCGTTTCGCTAATAAAATTAGCGTCAGCAGCGGCCAGTTCCTCGCTTAATTTCTGATTCTCCAAAATACCACAGCAGCAGGAACAAGTATAGCCATTCGCTTCATCCATGCTAAACCTCCTCACTCATGATCGATATGTTGTAACCCTTGATAAAGGAGATTGGCAATATGGTCATCGTCAATAGAATACCAAGCCATTTTTCCTTCTCTTCGATATTTTACAAGGCGTGCGCTTCTGAGAATTCTAAGCTGATGCGAGATAGCTGATTGCCCCATTTCAAGAACAGCTGCTATATCACAAACGCATAGTTCTCGTTTTGAGAGGATTTGCAATATTTTTACTCGCGTAGGGTCTCCTAGAATCTTAAAGGTCTCAGCCGCTCGCTGGGCAGTGGTATCATCAATTAATTCTGCTCGCGCTAAGCAGATGTTTTGCGGATGCTCACAAGCCTGTTCACATAAGTCACATTCTAACTTTTTCACTCTCTCACCTCTACCATATGAACAATTGTTCATATGTGATAATGATATTATAAATCCGATTGTTTTTAGAGTCAAGCTATTAAAGGCCGGAAAAAACACCGGCGTCGCATGGTTCTAGCAATATGAGATTCTAAGCTGGTCTTTATGCTAAAATGAGTACTATAATAGAATCAATCTGGTAGGAGTTAGCTATGGAATTTTTAGATAGGCAGCATTATTTGTGTTCTATAAAATTATTGCGAGATGAAATAGGTTATTTCAACCAGCATCCTTTTTCGATACCTGTTATTCGCAACTTAGATTATTTGGACTTTGATTCAAGAGTTACATTTATCCTAGGCGAAAACGGTACGGGTAAATCAACTCTTCTTGAAGCAATTGCAATTGCGTGGGGGTTCAATCCTGAAGGCGGCACCAAAAATTTTACATTCTCTACGCGCAACTCTCATTCTGAATTACATGAATACATTCGATTAATTCGCGGGGTTAAAAAGCCCAAAGATGGCTTTTTCTTACGGGCAGAGAGCTTTTATAATCTTGCAACAGAGATAGATGAGCTAAGAGTCGGTGATGCATATAGCGAAAGGTCATTGCACGAGCAGTCACACGGAGAAGCGTTTTTTGCAGCTTTCATGAATAGATTTAAAGGCAAGGGACTTTATATTCTTGACGAGCCCGAAGCAGCTTTATCTCCCATGCGGCAAATTGCAATGATTGCTAGAATACATGATTTAGTACAGCAGAAATCTCAATTCATAATTGCTACTCATTCGCCTATTTTACTTGGATATCCCAACGCGAAGATTTTGCAAATATCGAATGACAGTATCGATGTTGTTGAATATGAAAAGACAGATCACTACATTGTAATGAAAGAATTCATTAATAACCGCAAAAAGATGCTGAAAATACTGCTGAATGATTAAATGTTTTAATAGTAAATAAAAATAAAAAGCCAAGAAATCCTTGAATATTTCGGGTTTCCTGGCCTTTTTCATGCTGATTGATATTCTATTTTGGCGTACTACTATTTGTCGCTGGAGTGAGCCATGAGGACAGCTATTTTCTCAGCGAAATTAACCGGATCTTCCGGAATAAGTCCCTCCAGTAATAAAGCCTGACCGTGTAAAAGTTCACAATAGTCTTTAAAAGCTTCGGAAGAAGGATCTTTCTGATAGTGCTTTTGTAAGACCGTAAAAATCTTATGATGGGGATTTAATTCTAAAATTCTTTGAGCCTTATAAGGCGTTTTATCTATTTCAGATAATATTTGCTCCATTGAAAGACTGATGCTATTCTCGCCGCTGACTAGGCAAACAGGACTTGATTTAAGACGATTGCTGATTTTTACATCAGCAACTTTACCATCTAGTTGCTCCTTGATAGCCTTTAAAAGCGACTCGTTTTCTTTAGCTAATTTATCAGTTTCCTGATCGGCATCTGCGTCGTTTATGCCGTCTAATTTTAAATCGCCTTTACTAATCGATTGGAATCTCTTACCTTTATATTCATGCAGGGCATCGATGGCAAACTCGTCCACTCGGTCCAAAAGATACAGAACTTCTATTCCCTTCTCTTTGAGTAACTCCATTTGCGGCAGTCGTTCAACTGATGAACGGTCCTTACCCGCTGCGTAGTAGATATAGTTTTGGCCTTCGTGCATTCTTGATACATATTCGGCAATAGTGGTTAGCTGATCATTAGCTTGGGAGGAAGGGAACAGTAGCAGCTCCTGTAGTTTTTCGCGATTCTGGAAATCAGAATAGACACCGCTCTTTATAGCCCTTCCGTATTCTTTCCAGAAGGTCTCGTATTTAGAGCGTTCCTTTGTCAGCATGCTTTCAAGTGATTTCAAAATGCTTTTTTCTAGATTTTTACCTACTTTTTTCAACTGACTGCTGTGCTGTAATAACTCGCGGGAGATATTAAGTGAGAAGTCCGGTGAATCTACCAAGCCTCGCACGAAACTTAGGTAATCTGGTATGAGATCCTTATAGTTGTCCATTATGAAGACGTTTCTAGAATAAAGCTGGATTCCGGTTGTAGACTCACGATTATAAAAATCAAACGGAGCGTGTGACGGGATAAAGAGCAGAGTGGTATACTCAACTACGCCTTCAACTTTGGAATGGATAACTTCTAACGGATCATCCCAGCTATGAAAAAGATTCTTATAGAGTTGGTGATATTCTTCTTTGGTAATTTCATTTTTATTCTTTGTCCACAGAGGTGTCATTGAGTTTAAGGTCCTAACCTCGGTGGTCTGGGTGGAAGGGGCATTTTCGATAACTTGGCCTTCAGCATCACGAGGTTTTTCTTCTTTAATAAAGCTCATTTTTATTGGATAACGTATATAATCCGAATATTTTTTCACGAGTTTTTGCAATGTATAGCGATCCAGGAAGTTTTCGGCCGGTTGCTCAGAAGAGCAATGTTCCTCAGTTAGGGAGAGGATAATAGTTGTTCCCCTCGACTCTTTATTGCACGCCTCGATTGTATATGTACCATCGCCCGAGGATTCCCAGCGTACTCCCTTCGCTTGACCTGGGGCTCGGGTGATTACAGTTACTTTCTTAGCGACCATGAAGGCAGAATAGAAGCCGACACCAAACTGACCGATAAGGTCGTTGGCAGAACCAGCTCCGGTATCTTTCAGTTTTTCTAAGAAGGCTTTAGTCCCTGATTTTGCAATTGTCCCTAAATTTTCAATTACCTCGTCGTAAGTCATACCCATTCCGTTATCTGAAATGGTAAGGGTTTTGGAAGCCTCATCCGGCAGCAGAATAATTTCAAAGTTTGTATTGCCTTCAAGAAGACTTTGATCTGTCAGGGATTCAAAGCGGATTTTGTCAATTGCGTCAGATGCATTAGAAATTAACTCTCTTAAAAATATTTCCCGACTCGTATAAATAGAGTGAATCATTAGGTCAAGCAATTGTTTAGTTTCTGTCTGAAACTCACGTGTTTCTTTAATGGTCTCTGTCATAGCTCCTCCATAAATTCCCGAAACTTTTATTAGCACTCCTTTATAGTGAGTGCTAATTTTATAATAATCAGAATTAGGTTATCTATCAATATGAATTGTTGCCGGATACAAATGGTTTGTTACAGTATCCGGCTATTATTAATAAAAAATCTTTAAAAAGCTCAAAAAAACTCGTAAAAATACTGTTTCTCAGCCAATCCTCATATAGGGGACAAGGGGACAAGGGGACGGTGGTAGTGTCTTGGATACTTATAAGTTCCGCTTTAAGACTTATTTTTTTTGTAAATTAGCCAATGCTTAATAGCTATCGCTACTAAGCACGCTCCCACACCTAGGTCAGTTAAGGAAGAGGTTTCCATTTGAGAGTGGAATGCAATATAAAATACTCCCATAAAAATAAAAAACACATCTAAAATTTTCACGATATTAGCCTTGGGAGCAGTAGTAGGAGTTGGATTCTTTTGCTTCTTTTTTGATTTCATTTGGCACCTCACTTAATTGTTGATTATAGATTTTAAAATTAATAATCAGCAATAATTACTAACCGCTAAAAGCACAACCTAGCTGTTCGAAGAACTCTTAGATCCTTGGGCTTTTTTTCTGTCATAGGGGCAGATTCATATTGTGCCCAGTAAATATCGAAAACAGGTAGCGTTAGCGACTAGGTAAAGTAGCTGTAACTATAAATATATAAATATTATAGAGAATAGGCGGCACATCCTCTTTTATTTTATACTAGCTTTAAATAATGTCGGCAATTTTTTTATATGTCCAAGACAAGGGGACGGTGGTAGTGTCTTGATAAAAGTAATCTCAAATGGTAAGATTTAGGAGGGGTGAGCGAGATGCCAAGAACTGCACGGGTAAAAAGTAATACTGATATATACCACATAATGATTCGAGGGATAGATAAGCAACTTATTTTAGTGGATGAGGAAGACAATCAAAAATTAAAAGAAGTTTTGCGCCAATGTAAAGATATATGCGGATATGATCTTTACGCATATTGTTTCTTAGGTAATCATATTCATCTTTTAATCAAGGAGGGTAAAGAAAGTTTAGGCCAAATATTCAAGCGAATAGGATCTAGGTACGTATATTATTTTAATCAGAAATATAAAAGGATAGGTCATTTATTTCAGGATAGGTTCAAGAGTGAGCCGGTCAATGATGATAGCTATTTACTAACGGTATTAACTTATATTCACAATAATCCAGTCAAAGCTGGCCTAAGTAAAACGGCGGCTGAGTATCAATGGAGCAGTTATAATGAATATACGCAATCTAATAATCTGGTCAATGTTCAATTTGTGTTAGGAATGATAACCAGACAACAATTTATAGATTTGCATAACGACGAAAGGAATGCGGATGTCTTAGATATTGCTGAGGATAATTTTAGAGTAACAGATGCTGAAGCTGTACTGATGATTAAAGAGATTTGTGGGCTAGATAGCAGCGAACTAGTAATGACGGACATAGGTAAGCGAAATTTATATATAAGGCAACTGCGAGAAAAAGGTTTATCAATTCGGCAAATTGCTAGAGTAACAGGAATTAGAAAGGGAATTATTGAAAAACTAAAGTAAGACACTACCACCGTCCCCTTGTCCTCATGGGGGCGTGGTAGTGTCCTTGTCTGATTTTGATTTTTAGAAGACAAAATCGTCGTCACTGTGTCTATTTTTCTATGATGGCAATTTTGGGAGTGAATTGCATGTACAACCTAATCATGGAAAACAAATGGGCTATTTTATTTATCTTAGAAATTCTTGCTTGGTCTGCAACATTCTTAATGCTTTATGCAAGATACAAAATGCATTCGCAGTTTTGGTTTAAAGTAGCATCGGTGATACTGGTGCTCACTGGTGTTATTCCCCAAGTGCTCTTGGGTGTAGTAAATTTTGTTGCAACAAAAGAAATTGATTTGTTTACGAGCGTAATTGTGCTGCTGATTATCTACGGACTAACCATAGGTCGAAAGCACGTTCAAAAGTTGGATTCTTGGGCAAAAAAGAAATTTAGAGGTAACTGAATTGAATATCCTGGCAAGCGGACATTGTTTCGATGTGACCTCAATTTTTGCAATTGCAGGAATTGGGGATTTTTTTTTGCACAATAAAAAATACGCTATTTTCCGTGATACAATTTTAGTGAGACAGTACCACCGTCCCCGTGTCTCTTGGGAGTTATTGGTGCTGACGGAAATGGTGGGTTACAAACTGCGAATTATCGTATAGAATAGAACGTATTACAACGTTTGCTATAAGGGGAATTTATTTATGAGCCAAACTGCAAATCGTCAGGCAGCAATTAGATCATTAAAAGGAAAGCTTGTGGCTGCTTATGAATATTTAGTCGAACATAATGATAAAGGGAACGCTGAGAAAGTTAAGCAGTTAGCAGGTAAATTAGTCAATGAGGAATTCGCTATTGCCTTTTGTGGGCATTTTTCAGCAGGAAAATCAACGATAATTAATCGTTTGATAGGAGAAAATTTATTACCGTCAAGCCCGATTCCAACCAGTGCCAATCTTGTAAAAGTCAAAGCGGGCGAAGAGTATGCCAAGGTATTTTTTAAAAATGAAAAACCTCGTTTATATCTTGCTCCGTATGATTATAAAATGGTAAAAAACTATTGCAAGGACGGGGATCAAATCCAGGCTATTGAAATTAGTCATTCTAATTCCCAATTGCCAAGTCACACTGTTATTATGGATACTCCCGGTATTGATTCAGCGGATGATGCGCATCGTATTGCTACTGAGTCCGCCATTCATCTTGCTGATTTGATTTTCTATGTAATGGACTATAATCATGTCCAATCCGAATTGAATTTTATGTTTACTAAAGAGTTAACAGAGGCTGGCAAAGAGGTTTATCTTGTTATTAACCAAGTGGACAAGCATTCCAATCAGGAACTTTCCTTTGCGGAGTTTAAAACAAGCGTGGTTCAATCGTTCTTATCGTGGGGAGTAAAGCCAGCTGATATTTTTTATACCTCTTTAAAACAGGATGACCATGAATATAATCAATTTCCTGTGCTGCAGGCGTTTTTAGCAGAGCGGTTAAAGGAGAAAGATAACTTACTCCTTCAATCTATTTTTCATTCCCTGCAGAAAATTATCAAAGACCATGTGGATTTAACAAACAAAAAGAATGAACAAGAGCTTCAGCCGTTCAAGGATATCCTAAATGAACTATCGGCTAAGGATCAGGAGGAGTTAGCGGATAACTACAGCAGGCTGATGGAAGAAAAAAACTCTTTAGGCGAAAGGCTCGAAAAGGCTGAAAGTGAATTTGATTCTGAAGTCAATAAAATCATGACAAACGCCTATTTAATGCCATTTCAAACCAGGGCGCTCGCGGAAGCCTACCTTGAATCATGTCAGAGCGGGTTTAAGGTTGGCTGGCTGTTTACCAAACAAAAAACCCTTGCTGAAAGAGAAACGAGATTGAATCTTTTTTACCAGGGTATACTCGAAAAAACAAAATCACAGTTAGAGTGGCATCTTCGTGATTTTCTATTGCGGTTTTTAAAGGAAAAGCGGATTGAAAATAAAGAACTGCTTGCCAAAATCCAGAGCTTTACTGTTGGTTTTTCAAGCGACTTATTAGCAGCTGCGGTAAAACCGGGGGCGCGCGTATCAGACGATTCAGTTATAAATTACACTGATGGTGTGGCAAATGAAATTAAACGTTTGGCTAAAAGCGGTTTAGCTGAGCTAGAAATTGAAATACTGAATGCTTTACAGGACCAAAATACCGCTCTCCAAGTAAAACTAAACCAGAGATCCGAAAGCTTAAGGCGGTATATTAACGCACTTGAGCAGGTGAAAAAATATGAATCAGCCAAGAGTCTTGAGCAAACGAAGCTCGAAAGGCTGCTTAGCGAGGCAAAAGGGTTAGCGGATGACTGTGTTCATTTATTTCATCCGGAAGAAGAGGATTTCGAGGTGGTATATGGGGAAACCGGGCGTGTAGAACATGTGCAGAAAAAACCAAATCTCCCGGTGATCAAGCCAATTCTAAAAGAAAAAAGGGCATTACCTGCTGAAGCATCAGATCGAATGAAACATACTGCTAAAAAATTAAAAAAGACGGCACAGCTTGTTCATCACTTACCAGGCTTTGCGAAGCTTGCAGCTGAACTGGAAGAAAAAGCCGCTAGATTAGAACACAAGGGGTTCACCGTTGCTTTATTTGGGGCATTCAGCGCCGGTAAATCCTCTTTTGCGAATGCGCTAATCGGAGAGAAAGTGTTACCTGTTTCACCTAATCCAACGACAGCAGCAATAAACAAAATAAAGCCGATTAATGAGTCGTATCAGCATGGGACTGTTCTCGTTAAGCTTAAAGAAGAAGGTGCGATGCTTGAAGATGTAAATCGTGCCTTAAAAATGTTTGATGTTCATGCTGAGAGCTTAGCTGATGCAAAGTCAATAATAGAAGAAATCAATGTACATTTAGACCAGCAGGGTGCAGCCGAAAAGACAAATTATGCTTTTTTACAGGCATTTACATATGGGTATGCTGCTTTATGCGAACAGCTAGGTACAATACTCCAAACCACGATCACTGAATTTGGCGATTACGTAGCAATGGAAGAGAAGTCCTGCTTTGTTGAATGGATTGATCTTTATTATGATTGTCCGTTGACCCGTAAGGGAATTACTCTAGTCGATACCCCGGGGGCGGATTCAATTAATGCCCGTCACACAGGAGTAGCGTTTGACTTTATAAAAAACTCGGATGCGATTTTGTTTGTAACTTACTATAATCATGCATTTTCCAAAGCAGACCGGGAGTTTTTAATTCAGCTGGGACGTGTAAAGGATGCATTTCAACTAGATAAAATGTTCTTTATTATAAATGCCATTGATTTGGCTGATAACGAGGAAGAAAAGGAAATCGTTGTTGAATATGTCCACGAGCAGCTTATAAAATATGGAGTTAGAAATCCCCATTTATATCCATTATCAAGCTTAAAGGCACTTAAAGAGAAGCAAGAAAAGATAACTCTTCCCGTTTCAGGAATGCCTGCTTTTGAGGAAGATTTTTATCACTTTATTACCAATGATTTGGCTAACCTGGCGGTCGCAGCATCGGAGAATGAACTGAGCCGTGTTTGCCGTTTAGTAACAAAGCTCATTGAAAGTACCAAGGAAGATGCTGCTGTTAAACAGCAAAAGCGGGTAAATATTGAGGCCGAGAAAACGGGCATACACGCATATCTTGAGCAGCAGACAGCCCAAGATTTAAAAAACCGCTTGTCTCAGGAAACAGAAGAATTAATCTATTATATCAAACAGCGGGTGTTTCTCCGTTTTAATGAGTTCTTCAAAGAAGCATTCAATCCTAGTGTGTTACGCGATGATGGCCGTGATCTGAAAAAAGCATTGCAGAGTGCACTTGACGAGTTACTCGACCAGATTGGATTTGAATTTGCCCAGGAAATGAGAGCAGCGACAGTAAGATTGGATCGCTTTGCTGAAAAAATAACAGTAGAGTATCAAGCGATACTTGTCGAAATGATTCGTGAGATTAATCAGGATTTATCTTTTTCGCTCTTTGAATTTAGTGATAAAGCACAAATTGAATTTGAAGCGGCTTTCAAAGATATTCAGTATGGGTTGTTTTCGAAAGCAATGGCTTATTTTAAAAATCCCAAAGCATTTTTTGAAAAACGCGAAAACAAATTAATGAGTGATGAGATTTATAGCGTGCTTGACAAAGCAGCAGATGAGTATTTACAGAATGAGCAAAACCGGGTCCAGGCTCTATATGGAAATCTCATGGAGAGTGAATTTGAACATTTAATCTTGCAGATGGCAGAACAGGCTGATGACTTTTATTTAAGTTTGCTCTCAGCCTTAGACGGCGGAGTTCCAGCCGAACAGTTAATTGAGATTCATCAAAGCCTAACAGAGCTTAGATGAAAAAAGGTCACCTTAACAATCTAATCATTTTGATAAAACGTCCCGTATGTCCCATTTTGGTCAGCAATCACGAATAAAAAAGAGGTGTATTATGAAGATAGTAATTATGGTGCGTGAGGAAACAATGATGCGCTGTACTGGTAGCGGTTGTATGAATGCGTTTTTTAAGAAGATTGATTCTTTTGCCCGCTATGCAGATCAAGAAGATGTGGAATTGGTTTCCTTTACGCATAACGGCGGGGATATTGAGAAAAAGATCGCTGCACTGCAGAAAAAGGGAGTAGACGTTATACATTTATCATCTTGCATAAGAGGGAAAGACTCAAATTATGAGCAATTGGCCCGGCGGTTGTCAGAGAACTTTTCGGTTGTCGGCTATACGCATGGCGAGGAGATTGGAAAGACAGGGCAAGCAATTATCCTTGAAAAGTCAATAAACGGCTGAAATCTTATAGCTCAGGAAGATAAAAAGGTGTTTGGTGATGAATGTCACAGTTTTATTATTAAACATTAGTTAAAATGTAAACATAACAAACAAGGAGGAAGGTGTGCGAGGTATGTTTACTAAAAATGATAAAATTGGGACCATCGTTGTACAATTCCCCAAAGCAGCTGAGATATTTAAAAAGTACAATATTGATTTTTGCTGCGGCGGTGACAGGCCGCTAGAGCAGGCTTTCACGGAAGCAAAATTAAATGAGAAAGAGATTCTGGACCAATTAAATGCGTACTATGCTGAGTATAAACAAACACTTGATGAGGCTGATAAGGATTGGTCACAGCAATCCCTAACAAGCCTTGTAGAGCATATTGTGGAAACGCATCATAAATATCTCGATGAGAACTTGCCTTCAATTAGCGAATTAGCCTTGAAAATTTTACGGGTACATGGGAACAAGCATCCGGAACTTTATCGAGTTCATAAGCTGGCTAATATGCTTCGGACTGAGCTTGAACAGCACCTCATAGTTGAAGAAGTTGAGTTCTACCCGGTAATAAAGCAATTTGAAAGAACTTCTAGGATTCAAGATTTGACTAAAATTAAAAATATCCTAGAAAATTTAGAAGATGAGCATGAGGCCGCTGGCGGGATATTAAAGGAATTAAGAAACATTACAGGGAATTTTGTTCCACCCAGCGATGTGTGTGCATCTTATCAATTAACTTTTAAAAAGCTAGAGGAACTCGAATCAGATTTATTTCAGCATATCCATTTGGAAAACAATATTTTACATCCAAGATTAAGAACGAGTTTAAAAGCGTTGTAATATGAAAAACTGGTGTTAATTAGGCTGCTATAACTGGCCGACTGCAATCCCGGCGCAAGCATAATGCTTGCGCCGATTTTTGTTAAGACTAGCGATAAATCTATATAGTTAATGCGACAGGCTCTCTTTAGGCAAAGGAAGAATAGTATACAATTTACCACAATCCTATTAATTAATGGCGTTAGCCCTAGTTTTAGCATAATGTTATTAACAGCGGGATTCTAAAAATGGTTATCTTCTAGATTTACTCTTAAGTAGCTTCTTTTCTAAGGAGAAGAGCTCCTCAGCTTTTTCATTCATAAAGTGATGTGCGTCGCTAATGGCTTGATTATAAATGAATATACCGGCTTCGTTTATTATAAAATCCAGAAAGACGGAAGCTTTAAAGTCACTGATTTCCTCATCTCTTTCTTTAAGAAAGAATTCTTTAATACTTCTTATTAAATCCTCCTTATTTTCCGGGCTTAGTTTAATCGTTTCCATTTAGGCACCTCGATTTATTGGATTTGATGATATTTTAACACAGTAATGATTTTTTTATCGGGTAAAAGAAGGGATGCTTATCATTTGGTTGGTCATGTTCAATTAATAATGTGGCCGAATGAAATCTGCAGGACAATGGTTCCAAGGAATTTTTGAATCATTCTATTTCTAGGAAGTTCATGAAACAATGTCCCTGTCCCCGTGTTTTCCTCATCCATATCGATGCCGTTTCCAAAATGGCATTCAAGAGGTCAGCGGTTCGATCCCGCTTATCTTCACCAGAGAAATAATGGCTTGCGAGGTTTTTACTTCGCAGGCTTTTTTGTTTGGTAAGACAAGACTAGCAGCGTATTACCTGGAAAATAAAAGGTAGATGCAGCGTGTTGGCGAATAAAACTATTTTATTGAAGATAAAATAGTTTTTGCTGTGGATGCAACATGATACTTTGTATTCTTTATATATAATAGTTATCGCGAAAGGATCTGAAAAGATGTTAACTGGAGAAGTACGCAATAAGGTTGACAAGATATGGACAGATATATGGGCGGGAGGTATCACCAATCCGCTGACAGTAATTGAACAGCTTACTTATTTGATGTTTATCCGCTCGCTAGATGAGAAAGAGCTTGAAACGGAAACCTTTGAAGCAGTCAGCGGCGAAAAACTGCCAAAAATATTTCCGCAGGATGCAGAAGGGCAAGAGATGCGCTGGAGTAAGTTCAAAAATAAAGATTCCAGGTAAATTTTTGAGATTGTCGGGTCAAAAGTATTTCCGTTTATTAAGGCGATGAACGGCGAGAATAAATCTGCTTTTTCCCGCTACATGCAAGATGCTATATTTTTAATTCCAACTCCACAGGTATTGCAGAAGATTGTTACTGGCCTTGAAGATTTATATGAGCATGACATTAAAGACCTTGATATGCAGGGCGATTTATATGAGTATATGCTGGGCAAGTTGGCGACAGCAGGACAAAACGGACAGTTTAGAACACCTAAGCATATCCGCGACATGATGGTGAAGTTGGTAAAACCCGTACCAGATGACACGATTGCTGATCCGGCTTGTGGTACGGCTGGTTTTCTGGTATCAGCGGCAGAATACATTAGGTCAAAGTACGAAGCCGACATGACAGCCGAACAATGGGAACATTTCGCAGGCGATATGTTTTCGGGCTATGATACTGATCGAACCATGCTGCGCATTTCGGCTATGAACCTGATGCTTCACTCTATTACCAAGCCTCATATCGACTATGTGGACAGCGTTTCTAAAAATAATGCGATTGATTCGAAGTTTGACGTTATATTAGCTAATCCGCCTTTCACTGGCACTGTGGATGCGGAGAGTATTCATGATAATTTAAAGGCTGTATGCAACACCAAAAAGACAGAGCTGTTGTTTGTAACTCTCTTTTTAAGAATGCTCAAAAAAGGCGGACGGTGTGCATGCATAGTACCGGATGGTGTACTATTTGGCACTACGAAGGCCCATAAAGCGCTGCGCAAGGAATTGGTAGAAAACCATCATCTGCGGGCGGTTATCTCTATGCCGTCAGGAGTGTTTAAGCCTTATGCTGGTGTTTCAACAGCAATATTGGTATTTACCAAAACAGGCGCAGGTGGTACTGACAAAGTATGGTTTTATGATATGAAGTCAGACGGATTCTCGCTTGATGACAAGCGTACAGATTTGGGAAATGAGGGCGATATTCCCGATATTATTGCTCGTTTCGGTAACCTTGCTGGGGAGGCAGATCGCAAGCCGACAGAGCAAAGCTTCCTAGTGGATAAAGCCGATATTAAGAAGAATGACTTTGATCTTTCTATCAATAGATATAAGCAAATTGAATATGAGAAGATTGAATATGATGCGCCCCATGTGATTATGACTCGGCTGGATGAACTTAGTATTGATATAGCCTCCAAGATGGAAGAACTGAGGGGGCTTATTGGTGAGTAAGTGGGAAAAGGCTAGGTTAGGAGATGTCTGCAAGATAAATATGGGTCAATCTCCAGATTCGTCGACATATAATCAAGCAATGGATGGAATTCCTTTTTACCAAGGAAACGCTGATTTTGGGCAACGGTATCCTAATGCCCGTTATTACTGTAAGCAGCCCACAAAGTTGGCCAATAAAAATGATGTATTAATATCAGTTAGAGCACCAATAGGAGCAGTGAATATTGCAACTGAGAAATGTTGCATTGGCCGAGGCTTAGCAGCAATTGCAGAAGTGGACGGAATTACGAATTTTATGTATATTTATTTTTTTCTGAAGGCAAGAGTCGATGAATTAAATCTTAAAGGAACAGGTAGTACATTTAAAGCGATTAACAAGAATATTTTACACGATTTGATAATCCCCCTCCCGCCCCTTGAAGTACAAAAGAAAATTGCCCAAACCCTTGACACTGCATCGGAACTGATAGCACTTCGTAAAAAGCAGTTGGCAGAACTGGATAATCTGATTAAGTCAGTTTTTTACGATATGTTTGGTGACCCTGTGACGAATGAGAAGGGGAGGTGGGACGTGAAAAAGTTAGGATCCATTAGTACTTTAAAATCTGGAAAATTTGTTTCATCTTCTGAAATACATGAATTAAGCTCCAAGCATTCATATCCATGTTTTGGTGGTAATGGTATTAGGGGTTATGTGGAGAAATACTCACATGAAGGAGAGTACTGCTTAATTGGGCGACAAGGAGCATTGTGTGGCAATGTACAACTTGCTCAAGGTAAGTTCTATGCAACTGAACACGCAGTTGTTGTAAGCCCAGTAATTACAATTAATACGAAATATTTACTTTACATATTAAAAAAATTAAATCTAAATAATTTGGCTTCAGGTGCTGCGCAACCTGGTTTAACAGTAGGAAAGCTCAATGATGTAGAAATTCCAATTCCACCGCTTCAATTCCAAAATCGTTTTGATAGTATTATACAAAAAATCGAAGAACAAAAAGCCCTAGTCCAAAAAGCAATAGACGAAAGCCAATATTTATTTGACAGTTTAATGAACGAGTATTTCGAATAATATTTGAGGTGATCGATCATGTCTGCAAATTTTAAGTTTTTACAGGGTCAAGCCCAATATCAGCTGTTTGCGCCTGCGGCTATGGAAGCCGAGCAGGTACTTGCGACTTCGCCTGCCATGGCGGCAGTTGGAGCCAGAAAAGCGTTAGAGCTTGCGGTGAAGTGGGTATATTCTGCCGATAATACCATTTCTATGCCCTATAAAAACAATTTGCAGGCCCTAATTCATGAGCCTAGTTTCCGGTTTGCTTTAGATCATAAAACCTGGGGTAAACTGCCGTATATAATCAAATTGGGCAATTTAGCGGTACACACCGAGAAGGCAGTAAGTTACAACGATGCCGTATTATCACTACGCGGACTGTTTGAATTCATACAATGGATAGACTACTGTTATGGGGCAGACTACCAAGAACGTCAATTTGATGAAACAGCAATACCTCAGGGAAAAACTGTTATTGATAATAGTATCATTAAGCAGAAGGATTCTGAAATCGAAAAACTACTAGCGCAAATTGCTGCGATGAGCGAAGCGCTGACCGCGCAGAAGGAACAGCATAAGGAAGAACGGGCGTTTACCCCTGAGGATATTTCCGAGTTCCAAACTCGCAAGCGTTATATTGATGTAGAATTAAAGCTGCTTAGCTGGGTATTTGGTGATGATGTTAAAGAAGAAGTAGAAGTAACAGGTATGCCTAACCATGAAGGAAAGGGCTATGCTGACTATGTACTATACGGTAAAGACGGCTTGCCGCTAGCAGTGATCGAAGCTAAACGCACTTCAAAAGATCCTAAAATTGGTACCCACCAAGCTAAGCTGTATGCTGATTGTTTGGAGCGTATGACCGGCAGACGTCCGATAATGTTTATGACCAACGGGTTTGAATTTTATATATGGGATGACTGTTCCGCACCTCGAAGAAAGATCAGCGGTATCTTTTCTAAGGCAGATCTGGAAAAGTTAATGAACCGCCGTTCTCAGCGTAAGAATTTAGCTGAAGTTAAAATTCAGGACAGCATTACTGACCGTTACTATCAAAAAGAAGCCATTCGTGCTGTGTGCGAAAATATCGAATCAGGTCATCGCAAATCACTGTTGGTTATGGCAACAGGTACGGGTAAAACTAGAACTTCATCAAGCCTTACCGATGTATTGTCACGGGGTGGGTATATTACTAATACTCTGTTTTTGGCTGACCGGACGGCGCTAGTCAAACAGGCGAAGGATGATTTTAAAACTTATCTGCCTGATATGTCTCTTTGTAATTTACTAAACGGCAAAGAAGATAAAAATGCCAGAATCGTTTTTTCTACCTATCCGACTATGCTAAATTCGATTGACACGGCGAAAAATGAAGAGGGAAAGAAACTTTTTACGCCAGCTCATTTTGATTTGATCATTATAGATGAAGCGCATCGTAGCATCTTTAAAAAATATCGGGCTATTTTTGAGTACTTTGACGGATATTTAGTAGGCCTAACGGCAACGCCCAAAACCGAAGTTGACCGCAACACATATGATTTCTTTGAAATGGAAAACGGTGTGCCAACATATGCCTATGACTATGACACGGCAGTCTACACCGATAAGGTGCTTGTACCGTATCACAATATCGAAGTGCGTACGAAATTTCTCGAACAAGGTATTACTTATGATGAACTTTCACCAGAAGATAAGGCAAGGTATGAAGAGGATTTCACTGACGAAGATGGCGAAATGCCGGACTTTATACCTTCACCAGCTATAAACGAATTTATTTTCAATCAGCAGACAGTTGATTATGTGCTAGAGCACTTGATGAATAAAGGACTAAAGGTAGCAGGCGGTGATAAGCTGGGAAAAACAATCATCTTTGCAGCTAATCATAAACATGCTATGTATATAGAGGATCGATTTAATAAACTGTACCCCCAGTACAAAGGACAATTTGCTCAGATTATTGATAACAGAACACCTTATGCCCATGATCGAATTGCCGATTTCAAAGTTGCTGACAGATATCCGCAGATAGCAATTTCGGTAGATATGCTAGACACTGGGATTGATGTACCGGAAATCGTTAATCTAGTATTCTTTAAAAAAGTGCGGTCAAAGACAAAATTCTGGCAGATGATTGGGCGCGGTACTAGACTGTGCAAAAATCTGTTTGGTCCTGCTCAGGATAAAGAGTGTTTTTATATCTTCGATTATTTAGGTAACTTTGAGTTTTTCCGCCAGAACCCTCAGGGTATAGAATCTCGGGACGCAGAAAGTGTTACTGAGGCAATCTTCAGCAAAAAAATAAGGCTCATCGTTCATCTGCAGCATGCTGCTTTTGTCGATGATGCCTACCAGAATTGGCGCAGTCAGTTAATCGAAAACGTTGTTTCACAAATAAAGGCGCTGAATATTGAACTTGTATCGGTCAAACTTCAACTACAGCATGTAGAAAAATATAAAGATAAAAATGTTTTTATCTGTTTGGACGATAATGATAAACATAACTTAATAAAATATCTTGCACCGCTTGTTTTTATGGAAGAACAAGACGAATATGCAAAAGGCTTTGATAATCTGATGTATGGATTAATGCTTGCCCAGATTGAGGCTTTGCCCCAGTTTAACAAAAGTAAACGACAATTAACCCATATGGGGGTAAAACTTGCTAAAAAAATTAGTATTCCACAAGTAAAAGAGAAAATAGAAATAATCAATATGATTCAAAGTGATGAATTCTGGCATAATCCCGATATTTTATCATTTGAATCCGTGCGGATTGCCCTTAGGGACTTAATTAAGTTTATTGTTGATACGGGCGGAAAAAATGTAATCTATACTAACTTATCTGACGGCATTATTGCCGTCAGAGAAGGCGATCCATTAAATCCTCCCTATGACTTTGAGGATTACAAGCATAAAGTCAATCGCTATATTGAAATGAACAAAGATAACCTGGCTATCTTTAAGCTGCGGAATAATCTTCCGTTAACTTCAGAAGATTATAAAAGCTTAGAGCATGTATTGACGGGCGAACTTGGTACAAGAGAAGATTATCAGCGGGTATTTGGCGATACACCGTTTGGTTTATTGGTGCGTAAAATCGGCAAGCTTGAACACGAAGCCGCTATGAAGGTGTTTTCAGAATTCATCAATGATCAGTCTCTGAATCAAAAACAAATTGTATTTGTAAAAAAGATTGTAGACTATATAGTACAAAACGGCTATTTTGAAAATATGGCCGAGCTTATGAAGCCGCCATTTGATAAGCCTGATAGTTTTATAAAGTTGTTTGACAAAACAAAACAGCAGCGGATTATGGAGTTAGTGACAGAAGTTAAAGAAAATGCCGTGAGGGTTGTTTAATAGACAGATATTATTTATTGCTTTGATAATTCAAATTATTAGTAAAAATGAAAACGTCTTCCAGATTTTTTTACAAAAATAGGAGATGGCTATTTGTCCAGTTATGGGCAAATAGCCATCTCTTTTCGTTTAAAGATTATTGCTCCCAAAGGGGGATGGAGTAATAAGCCTTGGGATGAAATTAATGAGAAGGTGCTAGTAATCATCAGATTATTGAACTATTAACTATTTTACTTTTAATCTCTTGCCCATAGGCATATACCCAAACGCCAAGTGTTAGTATTGGCAACATGCAACAAGGTTTGGTATGGCAGGGCCATTCTTTGCAAGACGAAAGATTGCAATATGACCCCAAAAAATATGAATAGAAAAAACTATATGTTTTTACGAAGAGTCAAGGTGTTATTGCCTATGACAAATTTTCTTTAGGAGATTGTCCTACGACAACATAAGAAACCTCACGTTGCATGCCATAATATTTTAGCAGTAGCGCAACGATAAAATTGAAGACAAAACAGCCGGCAAAGAAATACAAGGTAAGCGTATAGCCGCTGGTTGATTCCCGCAGCCATGATACGAGAAATGGTCCTGCAACACCGGCCAGTCCCCAGGCAGTCAGAATCCTGCCATGAATAGCACTCAGTTTCCTGGTGCCAAAAATATCGCTAAGATATGCCGGCATACAAGAAAAGCCGCCTCCATAGCAAGTAATGATTAGCAGCACCAGTGTTTCGAAAAAAATGGCTTCTGTTGTTGCAGCCAGTTTCCAAAACGCAAGAGCTTCCAACAAAAAGAAAAGTGCATATGTGTAACCGCGACCAATATAATCTGAAAACGTTGACCAAAAGATACGTCCGGCACCGTTAAACAGGCCGATGATGCCAACCAGAGAAGCCGCTGCCATCGGGCTCATGCCGATTACTTCCTGTGCCATTGGCGAGGCCACAGCCAAAAGACCAATGCCACAAGTTATATTTACGAAAAAAATAAACCACAAAGCACTGAATTGCCATGTTTTCAATGCCTCATTCTCGGTATAACCGTGCTGTATATCAGGACTTTGCTGCTTTGCATTATTATATTCTTCAGTTGGAGGTTTTAAATAAAGCGCGGATAATCCCATAACAATTATATATACGGTTCCGAGAATTAGAAAGTTTTCTACCAATCCATAGGATGCTGTTAAACGTTGCATCAAAGGTCCTGCAATCAGGCTGGCAAAACCGAAGCCCATAATGGCAAGTCCTGTTGCAAACCCCCGGTGCCTTGGAAAATATTTAACCAGTGTTGAAACTGGTGTAATATACCCGATTCCCAAACCGATTCCGCCAATTACACCATAAAACAAATATAATAGTAGCAAACTATGCAAATGCAGAGCCAGTGCTGTGCCAAACATCCCAGCTCCCCAAAATAAAGCTGCAAATAACCCGCTCTTTTTGGGACCGTATTTTTCTACACAACTTCCCAATAAACCTGCTGATAAGCCTAAAAATAAAATAGCCAGTGAAAATGTCCAAGTAGTTTCTTTCAAAGAAAAGCCCATGGTTTCCATAATCGGACGAACCAGTACACTCCAAGCATAAACACTACCGATACTGATATGAATTCCCACAGCAGCAAGAGCAATAAGCCAGCGATTTCTCATAAAAATCATCCCTTCTAAAAATAAAACTAAGAGATTTGCCAAAACGCAAAAAACCATCTGGGCATCATCTCTTTGCCCAGACGGTCGGCTTATTTGAACTCTGCAGTACACGTGGTCATTTCCACTTAATCCGTCAGTCCTGCACAGTCTATGAACTTTTAATATAGCTATTATAACAATCGATCAGAATGGTGTCAATGCTGTTATTTACATGTATGTGTTTTGGAGATGGAGCGGTCATTTTCGGCCTATATTGTAGCTCAATACAAGCCCCATAAAAGCAAGTGCAATGAGTCTGACATTGATAATGACTTGAATCGGCAGTTTCGAAAGGAAACGCCACTAGAAGCTGTCGTAAGGTTAATGTACTTAAGGTGCTTCATTTTTTCGTGAGTGTTTTGTGCTAAAGTGGCTCACTTATATATTAGCGTGTATACTTGACTTACCACAATATGTAAATTATAATAAAAGAAACTAACGAATAACGATTATCCGTTATCGATTATATAACGTATGTAAACCCATCACCAAGCAAATCCTAAACAGTAGCAAAAAAACGAGGTGATACTAATGTCTACCAAGCACGTTAACCACCTAGCCAACGAAAAGAGTCCATACCTACTTCAACACGCCCACAACCCAATAGACTGGTATCCCTGGGGCGAAGAAGCTTTTGCCAAAGCCAAGGCTGAAGACAAGCCGATATTTTTAAGTATCGGCTATAGTACTTGCCACTGGTGCCATGTAATGGAGAGGGAGTCCTTTGAGGATGAAGCGGTAGCAGAGATTCTAAATCGACATTTTGTGTCGATAAAGGTTGATCGCGAGGAACGGCCGGATGTTGATCATATTTATATGGAGGTGTGCCAAGCGCTGACGAGATCGGGCGGTTGGCCGTTAACTATTATTATGACGCCGGATAAAAAACCCTTTTTTGCGGGAACTTATTTTCCGAAAACCAGTAAGTACGGGCGTCCGGGGCTCATCGATTTACTTAAAGCTATAAGCCAGCGATGGCAGGAAAAGCGAGAAGATTTAATTGGTTTTAGCGATGAGATCGTCGAACTGCTTCAGCACCAGGAAAAAGCGTCGGTCGATGCTACGTTGTCAAAAGGCTTGCTTGATACTGCGTTTGAACAGCTTGAACGGGACTTTGATCCACGATATGGAGGCTTTTCTAAGGCGCCTAAGTTCCCTACGCCGCATAATATGCTCTTTCTATTAAGGTACTGGAAACATAATAATAATGCTAAGGCCCTAGAAATGGTTGAAAAAACTCTTACTGCTATGCGGAAGGGCGGAATATACGATCATCTTGGTTATGGATTTTCCCGGTATTCGACAGACGATAAATGGCTGGTGCCGCATTTTGAAAAAATGCTCTATGATAATGCCCTGCTATGCCATGTCTATCTCGAAGCTTATCAATGCACCGGCAATAAGGACTACGCTAAGGTAGCCGAGCAAATACTTACTTATGTTATGCGCGATATGACCAATGCCGAAGGTGGTTTTTATTCAGCGGAAGACGCTGACTCCGAAGGTGAGGAAGGTAAATTTTATGTATTTACCAGGCAGCAGATTTTAGATTTACTAGGCGAAAAAGACGGAACACTCTTCGCTGATTTTTACGATATAACACCACAAGGCAATTTTGAACATGGTTCAAGTATTCTAAATTATGTTGACAATGATATCGAGTCTTACGCTGCCAGAGTAGGTCTTGAAGCAGTGGATTTAACCAGAAAGCTAGAAGAGTGCAGTGCTAAGCTGTATCGGTATCGGGATAAACGGGTCCACCCGTATAAGGATGACAAAGTATTAACGGTTTGGAATGCCTTAATGATTTCAGCTTTTGCCAAAGCAGCTCGAGTTTTGGATGGTGCCTGTTATGCCGAGTATGCTGAACGGGCTTTTAAGTTTATTAAAAATAAGCTTATCAGCAAGGACTGTAGGCTGCTGGCGCGCTATCGCGATGGCGAAGCAGCGCACTTAGCATATTTAGACGATTATGCATTTCTATTATGGGCCTTAATAGAGCTATACGAGACAATCTACTCGCCGCTATATATAAAATGGGCCCAAGATGTTTGCCAAGAGATGCAGAGGTTGTTTTGGGACGAGAAAAACGGTGGTTTTTTCTTCTACGGCATAGACGGTGAACAGCTTTTGACAAGACCAAAAGAAATTTATGATGGAGCAATTCCGTCAGGCAATTCAGTGGCTGCTTTTGCTTTGCTAAGGCTAGCAAACATTACCGGCAAAGGTCAGTTTCAAAGTTTGGCAGAAAGGTTATTGCAGACTTTTGCCGGACAGGTGGAAAAAATTCCACGGGCGCATACTTTTTACCTTATAGCGTTAGACTATCATTTGTCGGCACAGCGCAAGATTGTTATAGCAGGAACGGGCGCTTCTAAAGACGTCTGGAATATGCTATCTGCTGCAGGTAAGCGCTTTTTGCCTAATACAGTAACAGTTTTTAATGATACAAGCCAAGCTGATATTATGCGAAAGGTGATACCGGAGGTCGTGGATCAATTACCGGTTAACGGTCAGACCGCGGCTTATATTTGTGAAAACTTTACTTGCCGGCCGCCTATAATCGGTATCGAGAACTTTATAAAGCAAATCAATAAGATTTAAAACGGATATTATTGAACAATAGTTATTATTATGGTAATATTATCCTGAATTAAATTAGTTAATAATAAGGAGGGACAATAAATGATTAATCAAAAAATGCAAGATGCCATCAACAGCCAAATCCAGGCAGAATTTTATTCCGCGTATCTTTATCTTTCAATGTCAGCATATTGCGAAAGCAAAAGTCTGAAAGGTTTTGCCAATTGGTTAAACGTGCAATATCAGGAAGAAAATTCACATGCAATGATGCTACTGAATTATCTTCTTGAACGCGGCGGTAAGGTTCGCCTTGATACCATTGATGCTCCGCCTTCCGAATTTGGCACTATAACCGAACTTTTTGAAAAAGTTCTTACGCATGAACAGCATGTTACTAGTTTAATTAATAAATTGTATGAAACCGCCGTTAGTGAAAAAGATTTCGCAGCGCAAATCTTCCTCCAGTGGTTTATAAATGAACAGGTTGAAGAAGAAGCGAGCGTTGGAGAAGTACTGGACAAACTTTCGGTAATTGGTGAAAAAACAGTAGACATTTTATATTTAGATAAAGAACTAAGTGTCAGAACTTTTGTCCCGCCTACAGCCGGGAGCAATGCATAGATGTAAAATAGCAACAGCCAGCACCTGTAAAAGGGCGCTGGCTGTTTTGCAAAGAAGGTCTTTTAAGGTTAATCCGCGTTTTGATGGGCACGGCCATTTTCTGCGGCCATTGCATTCTCAGCTCTTTTAATAGCTTCCCGGACTAAGAGGCCGGCTTCACGGGTTGTTACATCGCCCCAGTCGCCATCATCCAATTTCTCACTAAAACCTAAGTCTTTGGCTATTTCATATTTTAGTTTGTCAGACATGATGCCTTTTCGACTGCTCATACCAGCCACCTCCTATAGTTACTTAAGTATATTATTTGTTGTTCCGACAAATATTAATACGTTAATTTATGTCATAGCTTCGGTATATGATTTAGGGTAGATATTGCTAAGATTATTATTAGCAGCAGATGTTTTAATATTAGCTGAAAAGTTTGACAGTAAGTTAGTTGTCATCTTTATCAAAGAGATATTGACTCGGTGATGTAAAGTTGTGTAAAATACAATTAAAAGCCCCTCCCCCGGGGGTGTGAGGAGTGATGTTGTGAGAGTTGTAATTATTGGCGGGGTTGCAGCAGGTTTAAAAGCGGCAGCTAAGATTCGGCGCGGTAATCAAACGGCACAAATCACAGTTATTGAGAAAGGCAAACTTATTTCCTATGGGGCCTGTGGAATGCCGTACTATGTCGGCGGCGATATCGATGATGTAAGACAATTAATGATGACACCGAGTGGAAATGTCCGTAATGCGGAGTTTTTTAAGAAGGTAAAAGATATTGATGTTAAAACTGAGACGTTGGCTACCCATATTGATCGCGTAGCCAAAACGGTAACAGTTAAAAATTTGGTAACAAACGAAGAGTCAATTTTGCCCTATGACAAGCTAGTTATTGCTACAGGCGCCAGTCCGGTCAAACCAAAGCTGCCGGGAATAGAGCTTGCGAATATCTATCAAATGTGGCATCCGCTAGATGCTGAGGCAGTAAGACAAGGACTTGAGCGCGGTAAGTTCAACAGTGGCGTCATAATTGGGGCTGGTCTTGTCGGTATGGAAATGGCTGAGGCACTGCGGAATTGGGGTATTGATGTAACAGTAATTGAGATGAAGGACCAAGTATTTCCGGCCTTTCTTGATCCTGAAGTCGCAGCTGCTGTAGCCAAATACGCAAATGAACACGGTATTAATATCCTCACAGGCGAAAAGGTCATTAAGTTTAATGGTGACAGTTGCGTCAGCGAGGTTGTTACCGATAAGCGAACAATAGCTGCAGATCTTGTCATACTGTCAATAGGTGTTAAGCCAAATGTCGAACTGGCTCGGCAAGCGGGCTTAGCTATCGGCGAAACCGGTGCAATCAGTGTTAATGAGTACCTCGAAACAAGTGATAGCGATATTTATGCTGGCGGCGACTGTGTTGAGAATACCAATTTAGTATCCGGCCGGAAGGTGTTTGCTCCGATGGGGTCTACTGCCAATAAGCATGGGCGGATAATCGGTGAGAATATTTGCGGTACTAGAGTTAAGTTCCGTGGCGTGCTTAATACTGTAGCTGTTAAGTTAATTGATCTTAATGTGGGTAAAGTTGGCTTAACTGAGCGTGAAGTCAAGCAGCTAGGTTATGAGTACGTAACCGTTACAACCTCAGGTCATGATAAACCGCATTATATGCCTGACGTCAAGTCCCTTTCCATCAAACTAATCGTTGAGACTAAAACGCGTCGAATTTTAGGCGCCCAGGCTTTTGGCGAAGGTGATGTTACCAAGCGGATTGATGTTATTGCAACAGTATTAACACTTGGTGGGACTATTGATGATCTTTTTGCTATCGATCTTTCCTATGCGCCGCCTTACAACGGTCCAATTGATAATGCAGCCATTGCAGCAAACGTTGTAATGAATAAAATTGCCGGAAAAATGATCGGTATATCTGCGCTGGACGCCAAAAAGCAGATGGACGCCGGTGACGCAATATTCTTAGATGTCCGATCACCGGAAGAGATGAAAAAAATTAGGATTTCAGAGTGCCGCGGCCTGAAAAATATTCCGCTTGGTCAGTTGCGAAGCCGTTCAGGCGAGATTGATAAGGACCATGAAGTTATCGCGATATGTAAGATAGGTCTTAGAGGCTATGAGGCTTCTATCATTTTACAAGGACAAGGTTTCGAGAATGTAAAAGTTCTCGAAGGCGGAATAACTGCATGGCCGTTTAAGTGTGACGCCGATTAATCTCGGCGTCCTTTTAATTTTTCCTATGAAGGAGTTTATAATTTCCGGAGAGAAGATAGCCTAGTTTTGATTATTGGGCAATTAGGAGAGATAAGCATGCCGTTTACTGAGTTTATAAAAATAGCAGAAACAACTCATAGTTTAAATAAGAGTCAGTTGGTTGACTTACTTAAAAGCAATGATTATGACCACGAAATAGTTGCTGCGGCTGATCGTGTAAGGCAAAAATATGTTGGTGATGATGTTCATTTGCGAGGATTAATTGAGTTTTCGAATATTTGTCGGCAAAATTGCTGTTACTGTGGATTGCGGTCTGAAAACAGCAGTGTTATAAGGTATCGAATGTACTGCGATGAAATCCTTGAATTGGCTAATAGAGCTAAAGATTATGGGTATAAGACAATTGTTCTCCAGTCAGGCGAGGACAGCTTTTATACTACCAGTAAGCTTATTGATATCATCAGCGGTATTAAGAAGCTTGATATAGCGCTGACTTTAAGCCTTGGCGAAAAGTCATATGAGCAATTCCGAGCTTATAAGGAAGCCGGTGCAGACCGATATTTACTGCGGATTGAGACTACTGACAGCAGATTGTATCAAAAGTTGCATCCGCGGATGAGTTTCGAGAATCGGATAAAATGCCTATATAATCTTAAAGAGTTGGGCTATGAAGTGGGAACAGGCTGTTTAGTAGGTCTACCTGGACAAACGTTTGAATCCTTAGCGGATGACATTTTGTTTTTTAAAGAGCTTGACGCTGACATGATTGGCCTTGGGCCATTTATTCCTCATCATAGCACTCCGCTAAAAGATGAAACCGGGGGAACTTTTGCTATGGCAATAAAGGTTATGGCTCTGGTCAGACTGCTTCTGCCCGACAGTAACATTCCGGCAACAACGGCTATGGAAACGCTTAATATCAACGGGCGGATTATTGCCTTAAAAAGCGGGGCAAATGTTGTTATGCCGAACGTAACGGAAGGCGACTATCGTAAACTATATGAACTTTACCCGGGTAAAATATGTGTTAATGACACTCCTGCTCAGTGTCGGAGCTGTATTACCGGCAAAATTACTGGTATCGGAAGGCAAGTTGCTCAGGATCAAGGCTTTAGGAAACGACGCAATATCAATTAAAGCTATTTACCCATCTGCTTTTGCACATACTACTGGCAAACAGCGGACAAGAGGGTGAAAAAATGAGGTTTGTGCCCAAACGTGCTTTTTTTGAGTCTCAGGCACTGGAATATCCTTTGGGGCAGAAGATTCAAAGACAGCTTGTGGACATGGGAATTCCAATCGCTATAACAGGTTCGCACAATCGCGTCACAGGAATTCCAGGCAAGACACCGCAGGAGGCCTATCGTGAGGCTAAGCGTACACTTGTGGTAGGAGTGCGGCGAGGTAAAGACTTCGCCGGCTGCAAGCCGTCGGCTAATTATCAGCTTCCGCTTAATACAAGTTGTCCAGGTATGTGCGAATATTGCTATCTGGCAACAACCCTAGGGAAGAAACCTTATCTTCGTGTATATGTCAATATTGAGCAGGTGCTTGAACGAGCCTATAAATATATTATAGAAAAAAGTCCGGAGATTACTATATTCGAAGGGGCTGCAACTTCAGATCCGCTCCCCACTGAATACTTAACAGGGCTCTTACGGACAACAATTGAATTTTTTGGCAAGCAGGAATTAGGACGCTTTCGCTTTGTAACCAAGTTTACTGATGTGGATTCACTCTTAACTGCAAACCATAATGGGCATACACGATTTCGTTTCAGCCTTAATGCTAGTTCAGTTATATCCAGTTATGAGCATAATACTCCTAGTATACAAGAGCGGGTCAGAGCAGCAGTCAAGGCTGCTCAGGCTGGTTACCCGCTTGGGTTTATTATTGCACCGATTTTTTATTTTCCTAACTGGCAAGATGAATATGATCAGTTACTTGCCGAACTAAATGAACAATTACCCTCCCGAAGTCGTAAGGGTTTAACATTTGAACTGATTACTCATCGTTTTACTAGGCGTGCCAAAAGTAATATCCTTGCTTTATATCCCAAAACAACTCTGCCCATGGTCGAGAAAGACCGTAAATTCAAATATGGGCAGTTTGGGTATGGTAAATATGTCTACGAACGCGAAACGATGGAGGAAATAAAGCCATTTATGCAAAAACGACTAAATTTGTATTTCCCAGAGGCTAAAATTGAATATTTTGTTTAAGTTTATCGATTAATAGTACGAATATATATAAGGGGGGATGCTAGCCCCCCTTTTCACAGCGGTTTATATTGTGTTTAATGTGCTTATTTTTTCTCCTTAGTCAACACTGGCTTGCTTTGTATCGGCCTACTCTCATTAAGAATAACCGTTGGCACAGCTATCTTAACTTCGTAGGCGGTATCAAACTCTGTTTTGAGGATGTCGGGTATACTTGGCGGCAGATATTTGTCGCGGTATTTCTGGAAAAGTTCTAATATCCGCGCGGACGAATTAGTTTGCTTATTATAAATATCGGGATAAACTTTAAGATACAGTCCGTCTGGCTTCTCAACCAACAGCATAGTTTCATATTTTATATAAACCGGAGTGCCGATATCAACTAATTCGAAGAGTTTGCGGGCATCGGCGTCCTGCATTCTAATACAACCGCCTGATACAGGATAACATATGTCCCAGCCTTTGTTTGTGCCATGAATTCCGTAATTCTTTTTAAATTCCATCCAGCGCGTACCAAGAGGATTGTCAGGTCCGGGAGGTACGGGGGTGTGGTCGGTGAATTTGTCACCTGGTATCCAAGTTGGATCTTTTTCTTTATGGAAGATGTGAAAAGTACCGATAGGCGTCTGTTCATAGGGGGTCCCAACGGCGATATTAAATTGTTCAATAATTTTACCGCTATCCCCATCAATAAGCTCTAAACTGTAAGCCGGGATGTTTATATGTATTTCCTGCTGGGCTAAACATGTTCCCATGCAGGCATAAACAAATAGGACAAGGAACAACAAAATACGCATACTTATGTGCACCTCTCTAAAAACATAGTTTTCGGCGATTATTTTGAAATTTTTAGAAATAGGATAAGGTGTTTCTATTGAGTGTTTATTTTGGATGCACGTGCAAAAAAAGAATATTTGTTAATTATTCTGTCGTTCTCTGTCATTGGTATGTCTGAAAAATAATGGCATAAAAAAGCCGGAATCTGTTAGATCTAACAAATTCCGCGCAAATAGGAATATAAAACGTTTTTTACAAATTATTTCCCGGAAAATACTTTAAAGATTAAAAGGTTTAAAAGTAAGGAAAAGTTTAATTATAGACAAATTATATTAAAAAATGATAAAATTTTAACAAATCATATTATTATGTTAATAAATTGCAATTATGGGATTGGGGGACCTGATTTTGGAAAAATCAACAGTAATTGGGGTTACACTGGGGATTTTGGCAGTTACCGTAGGAATGGTGCTAAAAGGAGCTAGTTTGTCAGTACTTTTAAACCCAGCTGCATTCATGATTATTATAGTTGGTACAGCTGCTTGTCTGTTTAATGGGTTTCCAATGGAAAACCTTAAAAGGTTTCCGAGTCTAATAAAGCAATTATTTAGGCAAAAACAAATGATGACCAAGGCTGAACTGGTTCCGCTATTCGTTGGCTTGTCCCAGACGGCAAGGCGTGAAGGCATACTAGCGCTGGAAAGTCGGGTTGATGAAATTAGCGACCCATTCTTACGGAATGGGCTGACAATGGTAATAGATGGTCTTGACCCGGATTTTGTCGGCGATGTGCTTGATGCAGAAATTCATAATATGGAAGAACGCCACCGTAACGGCGCGCTAATCTTTTCACAGGCAGGTACATATGCTCCTACGCTTGGTGTTTTAGGCGCCGTAGTAGGTTTGATTGGCGCTTTGGGCAATCTTAACGATATTGAGAAACTTGGCCATTCCATTGCTGCGGCCTTTGTTGCTACCTTGCTTGGTATTTTTACCGGTTATGTTATATGGCATCCTTTTGCCAACAAGCTTAAAATTATCTCAAAAAAAGAAGCCGAGTTAATGAGGATGATGATTGAAGGGGTTCTTTCCCTGCAGGCTGGTGATTCTCCAACTGCTATCGAAGCAAAATTGATAGCATTTATCCCGCAACATGAACGGACTGACCTTAAACCCAAAACGGAGGAGTCATAATGGCAAGGAGAAAGCGTCCTACGGAGCACCAAGAAGAGCATATGGACGAGACTTGGCTTGTACCATATTCTGATATATTGACTCTTTTGTTAGCACTATTTATTGTGCTTTTTGCCTCGGCGCAGGTTGACCAAAAAAAATTTGAACAAATGGCCCAAGCGTTTAGCTCCGCCTTTAATAACGGAAGCCCATATATACTTGAGGGCAACAGAAATCCTGTCAGTGGTCAGCCGGCACCGATGCCTATGACTAGCGGCGAAGGTAAAGACCAGGCTTACCTTCAAGAAACTTCCCAATTGATACAAGTTAAGCAGACTCTTGATAAGTATATTCAGGAAAACAATCTTGCAGGTGATCTTCAGACAGTTTTGACTGAAGAGGGCTTAATGATTCGGATAAAAGATACCGCATTATTTCCCTCGGGCAGTGCGGAACTATTGCCTGAATCTAAACGATTTGGGGCAGTCATTGCTAAAATGCTTACCCCACTTCAGCAGAAGATTATAATTTCCGGGCATACCGATAACGTGCCTATAAGTACATGGGAGTTCCCTTCAAACTGGGAGTTAAGTTCTAAACGGGCGCTAAACTTCATGAAGTATCTGCTGGCCCAAGAAGATCTCCAGCCTCAGCGTTTCAGTGCTATTGGTCATGGCGAATACCGGCCGGTGATGAGTAATGACACAAGCGAGGGTCGGGCTAAGAATCGTCGGGTTGAAGTACTTATTCAGCGGACATACAAGAGTTACCATCCAAACATCATTGCGCAATGAAAATGTAACCTTGCCTAACGGCAAGGTTTTTTGTATGTGGTAATCTAGAATATTGATTTTCTGATCGAGCCGACTGGCGTACAAATACCAATACTGTTAGAATAGTATTAGGATATTATGGTATGAGGTGCATACAGTGATTGTTGGGGTAGGAATAGATATAATTGAAATCGGCCGTATTCATAAGGCTATTAAGCGGCCGGCTTTTGTTAAAAGAGTCTTCACCGTGACGGAACAAAAATATTGTGACAGCCGGGGAGTTCACACTGCAGCCTCCTACGCCGCGCGGTTCGCTGGCAAAGAGGCAGTATTGAAAGCCTTCGGAACAGGCCTTTCAGGCGGCAGCCTGCAGGATATTGAAATCATCAATGATACGCTTGGCTGCCCTAATGTAATCCTGAGCGGTTATTATGCTGACTTGGCTAGGAAAATGGGTGTAAAAAAAGTACATATATCGCTGACACATTCGCGGGAGTACGCGGCTGCTCAGGCGGTATTATGGGGAGGCGAAGAAAGTGAAAACAGCAACTGCCGCAGAAATGCGGAAAATTGACCAAATAGCAATCGAAACATTCGGTATTCCCGGGGCAGTCTTAATGGAGAATGCCGGAGCAGAAACAGCGCGGCAAATAGCGGCGGCTTTGGGCGCGGTAGATAATAAAATGATCTGTATTTTTGCCGGAAAAGGGAATAATGGCGGTGATGGCTTTGTTGCGGCCCGACATTTGTATAATCAAGGTGCTAAAATAAAAGTTTGTTTATTGGGGACTAAAGAAGTCGTAACCGGTGATGCCAGGCTGAATTTGGATATTATAATCAGAATGGGTATCAATGTTATAGAACTCTCCGACAACCGTGATTGGGAAAAGGCAAAAATTGCTGCAACTTTCGCGGATTGTTTGGTTGATGCGCTGCTTGGAACAGGTTTCACCGGTGAGGTGACCGGTGAAATGGCGCGGGTAGTTGACATAATTAACAAATCTGGTAAGTTGATAATCGCTATAGATATCCCTACTGGAGTAGATGCCGATACCGGTCAAATCCGGGGTACGGCAGTCAAGGCAGATTATACCGTTGCTTTAGGGCTTGCTAAACCAGGATTGTTAATATATCCTGGGGCTCAGTATGTAGGTAAACTTAGTGTTGCAGATATTGGTATTCCGTTTAAGCTTTTGGTAGATGATAGTATCAAGCAGAATATTGTGACTACCGGTAGCATTAAAGCAATTGTTGGCAGCAGAGAGCCTGACGCACATAAGGGAACAACGGGTAAAGCTATCGTTATTGCAGGCTCACAAGGTATGACCGGAGCTGCTGCCCTGACAGCTACGGCTGTGGTGAGGGCAGGGGCCGGATTAGTGACATTAGGAATTGCCGAAAGTCTTCATGATATTATGGAGGTTAAGCTTACTGAGGTAATGACCAGACCGCTTCCGGAGTCGGTTGGTGGAATAATTGGGCGTAAAGCTTTGCCACATATCGAGGAGATGGCCGCAAAAAGCAATGTGTTAGCTATTGGGCCGGGTTTAGGACGCAATGATGAAACAATGGCTGTTGTCCGCGAAATAATAAAAAGTGCTGAATGTCCTCTGGTTATTGATGCTGATGCGTTGAATGCTTTGGTTGGCTACACCGATCTTCTTAATCATACTAAGGCCCTGCCGGTAGTAACGCCGCATCCAGGAGAGATGGCAAGACTTATGGGCCTGACGGTAAAAGATGTCAGCAAGGATCGGGTGGGTATTGCCCGTCAGGCAGCAGGATTATGGGGGGCGATTGTCGTATTAAAAGGAGCGAGGACAATTGTTGCTTATCCTGATGGCGAGGTGTATATAAATACTACCGGCAATCCAGGCATGGCAACAGGTGGGACAGGAGATGTTCTCACCGGAGTGATAGCAGGACTTATAGCCCAAGGCTTAACTACGCATGCGGCAGCTGTTGCCGGGGTGCATATTCACGGATTAGCAGGCGATATTGCGGCGGCGGGCGGTACAATAGGACTTATTGCCAGTGATGTTGTTGCAGCGATGCCGGCTGCTATAAGCGGAATACAAGGTGTTTAGTATATAAAAAAATTGACATTGGTATATAAAAGTAGCTATAATATAACATGTATAGAAGCATGTTGCTGTTGGCGGGGGTGAAGGCGTGGCAGAATTAAAGCGTATTATGATTAGTATCCCTAATAGCTTGTTGCAAGAAGTAGATGGTATTATTGCCATGGAAAAACTTAGCCGCAGCCAATTTGTACGGGATGCAATGCGTTTGTACATCGAAGACCGCAAACGTAAAGCAGTACGCGACATGATGCGAAAAGGATATCAAGAAATGGCCGTTATTAATTTAGCGTTAGCTGAAGAAGGTTTATTGTTGGACTCAGATTTGTTTGAAATGCCCACCTTGTTGGCGGAGCGTGAATGATACATGATCGTTAAGCGTGGGGATATTTATTATGCTAATTTAAGTCCGGTAGTAGGATCGGAACAGGGTGGTCATCGTCCGGTTTTAATACTTCAAAATGATGTTGGAAATAAATATAGTCCAACGGTAATTGTGGGGGCTATCACTTCGCAAATTTCCAAGGCAAAATTGCCCACCCATGTCGAACTCAACGCTAAAGAGCATAATTTGGAGAAAGACTCAGTTGTCCTCTTAGAACAGCTTCGGACTATAGATAAACGTCGTCTGAAAGAAAAAGTTACCCACTTGGGAGACGAAATAATGACCAAGGTTGATGATGCAGTTAAAGTTAGCTTGGGTCTTATTCAAATTTAATTTTAGCATTATAAATAGGCGGGTCACTGCCTATTTTTAGTTTGAAAATTTATTCAAGACTGCAAAAGAAAAAAGCTGTGGCAATGAGAGGACTCAGCATAAGCCGAGTCTTTTCTTGTCTAATTAAGAATATAAATATATACATATACAGTAATTTGGGGGTGGATTATGAAAATCTGGCGAAAGTGGCACTATTCAGTGCTGGCATTAGTATTGTTGCTATCTTTTCTTACTATAGGCTGTTCAGCGCCTTCAGCCAATCAAGAAAGAGCTACTCAGGATGTCAGTCAGCCGCCGCTGAAGATTCAAGTAATTGATGTCGGTCAAGGTGATGCTATCTTAATTCGTACTAAACAGGAAGTTATACTGGTAGACAGTGGTGACACGTCGACCAGGGGCAAACTGGTAAAATACATACAAAGTCAAGGTATAAAAACAATTGACAAAGTTATAATAACGCATCCTCATGCAGACCATCTCGGCGGCATGCCGGGCGTTCTGAATAACTTTACCGTTAAGCAAATCTATGACAGCGGACTTACTACGACAACTTCGCTCTACCGTCAATATTTGACGACTGTCGAGAAGAAAGATATACCATTTACTGTTGTTGTTCCTGGTAATCAAATAGATATTGGTGATGGTATTAAACTTAAGGTTTTGGCTCCGGAGAAACCTTTCATAACTAATTCAGAATTAAATAATAACTCTATTGTAGTGAAATTAGTTTATGGTAGCTTCTCAATGCTGCTGACTGGGGACGCTGAGCGTGAAAGTGAAAAGCGTCTTCTTAAAGCCTATGGTGATGAACTCAAAAGTACTATCCTCAAAGCTCCGCATCATGGCAGCAGTACATCTTCGATAAGCTCGTTTTTAAAAAGAGTGGCGCCTGAAGCAATAATAATTTCGGTTGGTCAGAATAATGATTATCACCATCCACATCCGAGTGTAATGAAGAGATACAACGATCTTAAAACAAAATTATACCGGACTGACACTGACGGTACGGTTACAATAACGAGTGATGGTCAAACTTATAACATCGTTAAGGAGAAATAAAATGAAAGTAAAAGTAGTAATAGACCGATTCGAAGAGCATAATGCGGTACTTCTTATTGGTGAGGAAGAAATCGCTACAAACTGGCCGAGAACTGCTTTGCCGGAAGGTGCTGAAGAAGGCGATATTTTACAAGTAAATATTGCAATTGACGGCGAGGCAACCCGATTGGCCCGCAGCGAAGCCGAGAGCTTGCTCCGCAAAATTCTGCAAAAAAATCAGGAAGATTAGCTTCCTGATTTTTTTTTTTGCAAATATTGCATATTTCAGACTTATGTCCTGCAGGATTTGTCTTTTTCCAGTCGAATCACAGAAATGAGTCGAATTATCGCAAAAAAAGAGACTTGGCTTGACTAAAGGGGGGGCTTCATGCATCGGATAATTTTAAGTATCGTCACCATTCTACTGTTTTTGCCGCAGTTGGTGTTTGCAGCGCCCACTATTGACAGTGAAATGCCCCAACCGTTGCCTGCAGTGCAACTCCCTTCACTCGAAAGCGAAAAACGGTTGGCTAAAGCACTGGTTGATGCTAAAGCACCGGCTAATGCTAAAGCACTGGTTAATGCTAAAGCATCGGTTAATGCTAAAGCATCGGTTAATGCTAAAGCATCAGTTAATGCCAAAACTGAAATAACAAGTGTTAGGTATGCTGTACATAATGATGCTGTTACCGGTGAATCAAAACTAAGATTGGTTATTGATGCAACTGGTCCTGTTAAAGGTGAGGCCGTCTTAAAGGATTTGCCAGTTCCACGGCTTGAAATCAGTATAAAGGGCGCGGGTTTAGGCAGTATGGTAGCTGTCCAAGCGCTTGACGGAAAGATAGCAAATCAGGTAAAATTGATAGAGGCTAATGGCGTAACTAAACTTATCATAGATTTAGAGAATATGATTGACAAAACAGGTTACCGTGTTTTCTCCCTGCTCCGCGATGAAAAAGCGGACAAGCCCTATAGGGTAGTTGTTGACATTAACAAACCGGCCTTGCCGATTGTCTATAATTTTACGGCAGGATTAAAGGGGAAAACAATTGCGCTTGATCCCGGACACGGTGGCAGCGATCCTGGCGCTGTAGGGCCGGGCGGTACTAAGGAAAAAACGGTTACCTTGGCTGTTGCTCAGAAATTAGCAGTATTGTTGGAGAAGGCAGGCGCTAAGGTTGTCATGACGCGGCGCGGTGACAATGATGTATATGGAGCCAGTGCGACAGCGGCTGATGAACTGAAGGCAAGGACTACGTTAGCCGCTCTTAATAAGGCTGATATATTTGTCAGCATTCATGCTGATGCATTTACCAATTCCAAAGTAGGTGGCACTTCGACATTCTATTACCGAAAGTCAATGTATGATGCTCTATTGGCGCAAAGCATTCAGTCCAGTATTCTTAAAGCTAGCAAGCTTAATGACCGGCGGGTAAACTCGGCAAACTTTTATGTCATTAAAAAATCATTAATGCCGGCCGCGCTAGTTGAAATGGCCTTCATTACGAACCCGAATGAAGAGAAATTGCTCAATTCTCCAAAGTTTCAGCAAAAAATGGCACAGGGTATATATCAAGGGCTTGACCACTTCTTTGCCCAAGCTGCTAAAATTGGAGGTGGGCGCAAATGAGGTCAAGTATTAGGCTGCTATTTGGCTTATTGCTGAGTTTAACAGTATTGGTTTCCGGCTGTGACTCTAGTATACCGGTATCGAATAGCCAAAATGCCGGTAACGGAAAATCACTGCAAGGGCAAACTGCGCTTAGCGATAAGGACCGCGTGAATGCTGAAAATGCAGGCTTTATTAAAATTACGGTTTACCGGGCTACGCCCGATGCTATGTATTTAGTCCCAGAGGTTCACCAAGTTCCTCGTAACGAATCACCAGCTAAAACAGCTATTGAGCTTTTGATGGCTGATCCAACTATTAAGGATGTTGTATCGCCGATTCCGAAAGGGACAGAGCTCCGTAAGCTGCTTATAAAAGACGGCATTGCCTATGTTGATTTCAGTGATAAAATAGTCAAAAACAATGTTGGCGGCTCAGCGTCCGAGTTGCTTTTGGTCGGAGCCATTGTAAATACTTTGACAGAGTTTCCGGAAATAGAAAAGGTGCAGATTTTGGTAGAGGGTAAGACCGTTGAGACCATTTCCGGGCACGTCGACATTAGCGAACCGTTAAGTCGGTCATCCACGACTATAAAGAAATAATTTATACCGCTGCCAGTTATTCGGCAGCGGTATTTTATAATTTAGCGTCAAACTCCTTTGCTAGGGGCAATCCATATTTACCTCTATCCGTTTAAGATACAACTTTTTTTCCAGACGAGGCATAATACCAATGCAGGAAATGATAAAGCTAGCAAGAAGTGTTACAAGATGAGCGTTTATTACTAAATAATGGTGGTGTCTATGGAATTAAAGCAAGTTGGTGAATTTGGCTTAATTCACCTATTGAAAGATAATACAATATTCGATTCAAGCAGTGTGGTAATCGGAATTGGCGATGATACCGCCGTTACTTTACCGACTCCGCGCCAACTTCAACTGCTGACGACTGACATGTTAGTGGAACATGTTCATTTCGATCTAAAGACAACAACGCCCTGGCAGCTTGGTTATAAAGCTGTCGCTGTTAATTTAAGCGATATTGCCGCAATGGGTGGCATTCCCAAGCATGCTGTAATTTCAATTGCTATTCCCCAACAGCTTGATTTGGAATTTATCGTTGGCTTATATGACGGAATGAAGGAGATTTGTCGTGAGTTTGGCGTAAATATTATCGGTGGGGATACAGTATCTAGTCCGCATGGCCTTGTTATAAATGTTACTGTAGTCGGCGAAGTAGAACCGACAAATCTTGTAAGGCGATCCAGTGCTAAAGTAGGCGATGTCATTGTTATTACCGGGACACTCGGCAATTCAGCGGCTGGATTGGATTTATTGACTAAAGGCGACTGGGAGAACTATGACTTTGCATGGCCCTTAGTTACAGCCCATTTGACCCCGCGCCCGCAAATTAAGGTTGGCCGCGCTGTGGCAGAGCTTGGAGCTACAAGCATGAATGATATAAGCGATGGCTTAGCCAGCGAGCTTAATGAAATAGCGTCCGCTAGCGGGGTGGGAATGGTGATTCACGAGGCTAATATTCCTTTATTATCAGAAACAATTGAGGCCGCCGGGATATTCGGGAAAAAGGCGGTTGATTATGCTTTGTATGGCGGCGAAGATTTTCAGCTCCTATTTACGATCGAGCCTGATAAATATAAGCTGTTAGCCAATTTGGATTTAGGTATCAAAGTTACAGCAATTGGGGAAGTTGTAGAAAAAGATATCGGGGTGCTATTAATCGACTCCACTGGAAGCCAAAAGCATCTGGAGCCTCGAGGCTACAACCATTTTCGCCAGGAGGATTTGTATGTACATATTTAAAACTAAGTCGCCTGAGGAAACATTTAAGCTTGGCGCCCAGCTTGCCAAATTCCTTGCCGATGGCGATATTATCTGCCTGGCAGGTAATTTAGGGGCCGGAAAAACGGTCTTTGTCCAAGGTATTGCCAGTTCCCTAAATATCGAAGAGACTGTAACAAGCCCGACTTTCAATATATTAAACATCTATGAAGGGAGTTTATCAGTATATCACTTTGATCTTTATCGGCTGGATTATGCCGGCCAGCTGCTGGATATAGGATTTTATGAATATACTGCCGGCAGAAACGGCTTAGCAATAATTGAATGGCCGAATAAGTTTCCCGATGAGTTACCTGAGAACTATTTGTGGCTCGACATTAAACCAGGCGATAACGATAATGAACGGCTAATTTCTTTTAAACCACTGGGGCAACGTTATCAGCAGCTTTGTGAGGAGTTGAAATTAATAGATGATTCTTTCTTTAGATACAGCGACCCTAGTGTCTAGCGTCGCACTGGTCAGCGAAGAAAAACTTATTGCCGAACTAACTATTCAGACTAAAAAAACACACTCGGAAATGCTTATGCCGCATATTGAAAAGATTTTAAAATTGGCGGGTGTAAAAAAAACTGATTTAACTTTAGTGGCTGTCAGTATTGGCCCAGGTTCGTTTACCGGTCTTAGAATCGGACTGGCAACAGCTAAGGCGCTGGCCTACGCTCTAGCTATTCCGCTTGTCGGGGTATCAACTCTTGAGGCTCTGGCTTTTAATTGTCCGGTACCCGGCGCACTGCTTTCGCCGATGCTGGATGCGCAAAAGGGAAATGTCTACCAGGCTATATATAAATGGCAAAAACAGGGCCTAACCGAAGTATTGCCGCCCCGGGTAATCGGCTTTGAAGAATCGGTTTCGGAACTTACACAGCAAACAATGCCTGTGCTTATCTTAGGTGAAGGCGCAGTGATGCATGGAACAAAACTAGCCGGTCTAGCAAATCCAGTTGCAGCGACTGGAAATGTAGTAATGCCGCGGGCAGCAAGTGTTGGATTCTTGGCAAAAAGAAAGTTCGCGCAAGGACTCAGGCATGATGTTATGACTTTGGAGCCAATATACATCCGCCGCTCTGAAGCTGAGGAACTTTGGGAAAAACGGCATGGAGCATGCATATGAGTGATGTTTGTATCCGGCCGATGGAAGCAAAAGATATTGACGCTGTTCTGGAAGTTGAACGGCAGTCTTTTGATACACCTTGGTCGCGCGAAGCATTTGAAAATGAAGTCGATAATGACTTGGCATATTATCTTATTTTAGTAAATGAGAACCGGGTTATCGGATATGGAGGCATGTGGATTATTGTTGATGAAGCTCATATAACCAACATTGCTCTATTGCCGGCATACCGAGAGAAGGGCTTGGGAAAACGGCTGCTGTCGGCTATGATAAGTCTGGCTAAGGATAAAGGTGCTCGCAGCATGACATTGGAGGTTAGAGTATCCAACACGCCTGCTAAGAAGTTATATGACAGTTTCGGCTTCGAGGAATGCGGATTGCGGCAAGGATATTATACTGATAATAATGAAGATGCACTTATTATGTGGCTTAAATCGTTGTAAAAAAAACGCTGCTTACGCAGCTGGGGTGATTGTTATCTTAGAATATGCCAAAACTAGCTAGGATGTTACAGTGGCAATTAATTAGGGCGGCTGCCATGCCGCCCCTTAAGATATTTATTGGATAGTAGATTCATATTGCTCAATCATTTTACGAACCATCTGACCACCAACGCGACCGCAGTCAGCTGAGGTCATAGTGCTCCATCCTTGGGAACGTACTCGCTCGGCAATACCTAATTCCGAAGCAACTTCAAACTTCATCCGATCAAGAGCATTTTCAGCAGCAGGATTAACAGGTTTTCTCGAGCGTGCCATTTAGTTTCCCTCCTTTCAGGGCAGTTTTTTTTATTAGTGCCCGTTATTAATTTGGCTTAGTAGACATGTTAAAATACATGTAAATAATAGTAGCAGCATGGAGGATTTTGCTTTGACAAATTGTGATAGCGAGAAAAACAAGCAATGTTTAGTCTTAGGACTTGAAACAAGCTGTGATGAAACGTCAGCAGCTGTTATTGCCGATGGACGAATCATTTTATCAAATATAATATCTTCACAGGTACCGCTACACCAAAAATTCGGCGGGGTTGTTCCGGAAATTGCATCCAGAAAACATATTGAAAATGTTATGCCGGTAGTTGATCAGGCCCTCCGTGAAGCTGGCGTCAAACTAACCGATATAGCAGCCATTGGCGTTACCTATGGGCCGGGCTTAGTAGGGGCTTTGCTGGTAGGTGTTGCCGCCGCAAAGGCTTTGGCATTTGGGGCGGATAAACCGTTAGTGGGTGTAAATCATTTAGAAGGGCACATCTTTGCCAATTTTTTAGGACAGTCTGAGCTTGCTCCGCCCTTCGTCGCCCTGGTTGTATCAGGGGGGCATACTTCGCTGGTACATGTTAGAGATTATAATGATTTTGAACTTTTAGGTCAAACGCGCGACGATGCTGCCGGCGAGGCCTTTGATAAGATTGCTCGAGTCATGAATCTTCCTTATCCTGGAGGTCCTCATATCGACCGGTTAGCACGGCAAGGCAATCCTGAGGCCATTAACTTTCCGCGGGCATTGTCCTCTAAAGATAGTTTCGAGTTTAGTTTCAGCGGTCTTAAATCGGCCGTACTTAATTATCTAAATAGTGCCGCCCAGCGTGGCGAGGAAGTAAATCAGGCAAATGTTAGCGCCAGTTTTCAGGCTGCTGTTATCGAAGTTTTGGTTAATAAAGCAATGCAGGCAGTAAAGGTTTGCGGGGTAAACAGGTTAGTGTTGGCCGGTGGAGTTGCCGCAAATAGTCAGCTTAAGGAAAGCTTAACGAATGTCTGTAGCCAGGAAGGCATAGCTTTAAATTATCCGCCGCCAATACTCTGCACTGATAATGCGGCAATGATCGCCTGCAGGGCGTATTATCGCTATCAAGCTGGCTTACTATCCGATCTTCATCTTAATGCAGTACCGTCGTTAAAGCTAGGCGCAAAATAAACTCTTAGTTGTGGAAAACTGTCGGAATAATAACTGTGGATATGTGGGTAAATGCCGAAAAAGCAACAAAATTGCCAAAGGTTCGTGTGGATAAGATTGTGGAAAGTGTGGATAAACCGGGGATAAGTGGGTGGGAGTTATATGAATATGGTTGAAGATATTTGCCGTATGAATACAGACTTGGCGGCAGGACAGGTTGCTATGCTGACAAGTATTAGCCGACTTCTTGGCCTGGCTGCTGATTTAGCACACGCACAGGCTACAGTCTATGTTAAGGCCAAAACTGAAAACAACCTTGTAATTGTTGCTCAGTCATATCCAAATACAAGTTTCATTCAGTATAAGCCCAATCTTGTCGGCTCAGTCGTGGGCTCGACTGAGGAGCCGGTTTTATGGCGTACCCTTACAACAGGTCAGCCAATCAGTGGCCAGCGGGAATGGGATATCGGTATGTGGATTGATATGCAGACATTCGCAATACGTGATGCCAGCGGAAGTATCATCGCTGCTATAAGCTTTGAAACAAGTCTCGCTGAAGCAAGAGCATCGGGTTACAAAATCCTCATTGATGCGGCATTTCGTCTACTGACAACCGAACGAATAGCTGAAAATAAGCATTACCGGATGCTTTCTGCCAGTGATGGGGTTATTATTGTTGATGCTATTGGTTCAATCATCTTTGCTAATCCAGCTGCTGAGAGTATCTATAAAGTGTTTGGCATCAGCAAGGTTGTTGGCCGAAAAATTCTGGACCGGAAACTCAACATGCGTCTAGCACAAAAAGCTAGCTCAACAAAGACCCCCTGCGAGGCCGAATTCGAGATTGGCAATATAACCCTCGTGCAGCGGGCGATACCAATTATTGATAGCGGTCAGACAGTCAGGATTATTGTTATAATCTCGGACATTACCGAACTTAAGAAAAAAGAAAAAGAGTTGTTAATAAAGTCAGCTGTCATCCAGGAAATTCATCATCGCGTAAAGAATAACCTCCAAACAATAGCAAGCCTGCTGAGACTGCAGTCGCGGCGCACTAAGTCTGCCGAAGTTAAGGCCGCCCTGCAGGAAAGTGTCAATCGGATATTAAGCATTTCGGTTGTTCACGAGTTCTTATCCCAGCAAGACGCTGAATTTATCAATGTTGCCGAAGTTGCTCGCAATATTCTTGATATGGTCAGTCAAAATATGCTGGAACCGGATTTCAATCTTCAGGCCGTTTTTAAAGGTGAGACAATAATATTGCCGTCGGAACAAGCCAGCAGCTTGGCACTGGTCATTAATGAACTGGTTCAAAATTCAATTGAGCATGGTTTTATTGGCCGCCGCGAAGGGCTAATCGGTGTTGATATCAGAACACTACCCGAGGCCTATGAAATAGAAATATATGATAATGGTATTGGTATTTCCGAGGAATTTAATATAGATTCCTCAGGAAATCTGGGATTACAAATCGTGAGAACGTTAGTTGAAAATGATGTGGGCGGCAAGTTCTGCCTTTACGGCAATAAAGGAACTCACGCCCTGATTATAATCTCACGCATATGAGGGGGAGTGTGAATGGAGTCTTTGCGTATTGTTATTGCAGATAATGAATCGATAATCCGGATGGATCTCAAAGAAATTCTTCAAGAGGCCGGTCACACTGTTGTCGGAGAGGCAACTGACGGCCGTAAGGCGGTTGAACTTGTCCGAAAGCACCGGCCGGAACTAGTAATAATGGATATAAAAATGCCCGAAATGGATGGAATCACTGCCGCTAAGATTATTTCAAACGAAAAACTGGCTCCGGTACTTTTGCTGACAGCTTTCAGCCAGAAAGAAATAGTAGAAAAGGCTAAAGACTCCGGAGTGTTAGCCTACCTTGTTAAGCCAGTAAAAGAGACTAATTTGTTCCCGGCAATCGAAATTGCCATGTCGCGCTTTCAAGAATTTACAGAACTTGAGCGCGAACTGGAAGACGTAAAAAAATCGTTGGAAGCGCGTAAAATTCTTGATAAAGCGAAAGGCATTTTAATGGACGCCTACAAATTATCTGAGAGTGAAGCCTACCGACGAATTCAGCAGTACAGTATGAGCAAGCGCAAGTCAATCAGAGAGGTGGCAGAGGCTATTATTCATGCTGCTACCAAGAAATAATGAAAAAAAACTAGATTTTACTTGATATTTATTGATTTTTTTATGAAAAAATCGGTTTTTTCTGTTTTGAGCCCTTGATTTTTAGTAAGGGATTTTATATCATAAATTATGTAATTAGCACTCGCGTTAAGTGAGTGCTAACAATTAAGTTAATTTAAATTATCTATAAAGGGAGGTTTCTTTTATGATTAAGCCATTGGGCGACAGAGTAGTAATTAAAGTTCTCGAAGGGGAAACCACAACAAAAAGCGGTATCGTACTGCCGGATACTGCTAAAGAAAAACCGCAGCAAGGTGAAGTAATCGCTGTTGGTACCGGCAAAGTCCTTGATAACGGGCAGCGTGTAGCGCTCGATGTTAAAGCCGGCGACAAAATTATTTTCTCCAAATATGCTGGGACTGAAGTAAAATTTGATGGCCAAGAATATCTTATCGTAAGCGAAAGAGATATTCTAGCAGTTGTTGAGTAAGATCAATAAAACGTATAAATACGTATAAATACTAGGAGGTATACATAAATGGCTAAGCAAATTCTGTTTGACGAAGAAGCACGCCGCGCATTGGAAAGAGGCGTAAATGCTCTGGCAAACGCTGTTAAAGTTACTCTTGGACCTAAAGGCCGCAATGTTGTATTGGATAAAAAATTTGGCGCTCCGGCAATCACTAATGACGGTGTAACAATCGCCCGCGATATCGAATTAGAAGATCCGTTTGAAAACATGGGCGCACAGCTTGTAAAAGAAGTAGCAACCAAGACTAACGATGTAGCCGGTGACGGTACTACTACCGCTACTCTTTTAGCTCAAGCTATGATTCGCGAAGGCATGCGTAACGTTGCTGCCGGTGCTAACCCAATGATTCTTAAAAAGGGTATTCAAAAAGCAGTAACAACCCTTGTTGAAGAAATCAAGAAGAACGCTAAGCAAGTTGAAGACAAAGCTGCAATTGCTCAAGTTGCCTCGATCTCAGCCGGTGATGAAGAAATTGGTAACCTGATTGCTGAAGCTATGGAAAAAGTCGGTAAAGACGGCGTTATCACTGTTGAAGAATCAAAAGGTATGGGCACAAGCCTCGATGTTGTTGAGGGTATGCAATTTGACCGCGGATACATTTCCCCGTACATGATTACTGATACTGACAAAATGGAAGCAGTATTAAATGATCCTTACATTTTAATCACTGACCGTAAAATTGGTGCAATTGCTGACCTGCTGCCAGTATTAGAAAAAGTTGTACAGCAAGGTAAAGAATTGCTAATTATCGCTGAGGATGTTGAAGGCGAAGCTCTTGCTACACTCGTTGTTAACAAACTCCGCGGCACCTTCCGTGCTGTGGCTGTGAAAGCTCCTGGTTTTGGCGATCGCCGCAAAGCTATGCTTGAAGATATCGCAATTCTTACCGGTGGTACAGTTATCAGCGAAGAAGTCGGCCGCAAGCTTGACAGCGTAGATGTTTCTGACCTCGGACGTGCTCGTCAAATCCGGGTATCTAAAGAGGAAACTACAGTAGTTGACGGTGCTGGTGCTGCTAATGATATCAAAGGCCGTGTTGCTCAAATCAAAGCTCAGATTGAAGAAACTACTTCTGATTTTGATAAAGAAAAACTTCAAGAGCGTTTGGCTAAGCTGGCTGGCGGCGTAGCTGTTATCCAAGTTGGTGCTGCAACTGAAGTTGAATTGAAAGAGAAAAAGCTGCGCATCGAAGATGCTCTTAACGCTACTCGCGCTGCCGTAGAAGAGGGCATTGTTGCCGGCGGCGGCACAACCTTCATCGACGTACAAGACGCTCTTGCCGAGCTTAACCTGACCGGCGATGAAAAGACCGGCGTACAAATCGTTAAACGCGCCATTGAAGAGCCTGTTCGTCAAATTGCTGACAACGCTGGCCTGGAAGGTTCAGTTGTTGTTGAGAACGTTAAACGGGCCGGTAAAGGCAAAGGCTTTAATGCTTTGACCGAAGAATATGTTGATATGATTGCTGCCGGTATTGTTGACCCTGCTAAAGTTACCCGTTCTGCTCTGCAAAATGCAGCAAGCATTGCGGCAATGGTATTAACTACTGAAAGTATAGTTGCTGATAAACCGGAAAAAGATAATGGTGCTGCTGCAGCAGCTGCAATGGGCGGCATGGGCGGCATGGGCGGCATGGGCGGCATGGGCGGCATGATGTAGGAAGGCCAAAGGCTCAACTAGTTTCGGGCTTTCTTGGATTGTCTATCCTGCTTTAAACCACACGCACATCAAAATGTTAGAGGTTGTTCATAAGGAGATCGAACTTATGGACGGCCTCTTTTTTTCTACTCTTTTTCCATTTTTTCGCGTTGCAAAAGCTCATGTATATGATACGATGTGGTAGGGGTGTTATTATGCGGTATCTTAGTTTACTGTTGGGTATGCTTGCTACTGCAAGTCTAACTATAGCAATAGATAGCTTTTGGGAATCTTACGGAGTATCTATTGAAATAGCTGAAATAGTTAGTTTAATGTCGGCAATACCATTTATTGGCTTGATATTTTACCTGGAAGGCTTTTTTGCTGATAATGAAACCTACGATCGTTGGTAATAAAGCATATATTATGAGATTGCTACCGCTTTATTCGACGGTAATCTTCATTTTGGGACATTTTTCCTAACAAAATAAGACTATTTGGTTGCTTAAATCCTGGAAAATTATTCTATAATAATAATAGAACTATTCTTTTTGAGGTGATCAAATGATTGAAAAAACCATCCTAAGAGAATTAATACAAAAGTACTTTTCTGAGGGTAGTGATGATCAAATCAGTATGCTGGTCGAAGCATTAGGGAAAGAGCTTGACCAAGTAGAGGCGGCAGCAGATAGTTCTATTCTTATAAAATCAAAGAATATACATTGAAATGTTTATTAAACTGATAATTTAAGGGGGCCAAATAGAAATGCAGTATTTTTTATATTTTATAATTATCGCTAGTGTGGCAACGCTATTTTATTTAGTGCGTTCGCTTCCTAAAAATGAATAACTTGAACTCCACAGCATCAAATAGACTAGATTTTTTTCGAAACCCCTTCTATAATATAAGAAGGGTTGTTTTTTTTTTGAAATTTGGTTGTTTTATGGCATATTATATAAGTTATTAGGGGGATAGAAATTTGGCAAATGATATAGTAAAACGAGGACCATTACCATCCTTAACCTTGGACAAGGCTTTTATGAATGAATTATGGGACAATATCGCGGCAGACGGAGAATTTGCTTGGGTGGCGAAAGTCGGAACAGGCGGCGATATGTTAGGTAGGCAGGAAAACCGCCCTGAGCAGGAAATTACCGATTGGAATGAATTGCTTGAATTACTTGAATCCCTTCCGCGGATTGATAGCATTAATATTATGGTAGAAATTGCTGGTAAAGGCGTAATAGGTATTGTCTTTAGGAATTTTAACCCGGCAGGGGGTATTCTAGCTGTAAGCACCGATGATGAGGCTTGGGGAGAAGCAAAGTATAAGAGTTTGCGGGAATTGTTCCAGGCCAAAAAGTTGCCCTTTTCTAGCAAGTTATATACCAGATTAGGGTTTGGGGTTGTACAAACCGTGATTCCATTGTCGGTATCGTTTGTCACAATCATGCTTATCGCAGGCTTATTAATACCTACCTATATCCGACAAAGTGAGTTAATCTGGTGGATTACGGCCTTAACCTTGATTCTAACGTTGCGGCTTGCCTATTCTATCTCAGACAAGCTGATAATCTATGTCATGAAAAACTATCCATATATTCGTTGGCTTTCATAAACTGCCCCCCTTCTGCATAGATACTAGTGGATACCCGGCTCTGGCGATTCCGGAACGGGATTTATGCGGAAGGGGGTTTTTATATGATAATAAATTTACGGCGCTTTTTCTATCATCGTCATATTTTTTACAGTATTATCGGGTTATTTGCAATTGGTACTCTTTATGTCCAAGTAGCGGATATGATTGATACCGGCCCGATAGCCATTGCTGGAACACGTACCGATCAAAAAGTTGTTGCGCTGACGTTTGACCATTCTTGGGGGAATAAATTTACGCCGTCCATATTGGATACGTTAAAACAAAATGATGTTAAGGTAACTTTCTTCATCATGGGGCCATGGTCGCAGAAGTATCCTGAAGTAGCTAAACGAATGGTTGCAGATGGACATCAAATTGGAAGCCATGGCTATCGACATGAAAACTATGGTGATATGTCGGCCGAATGGGTTCGTGAGGACATGCAGAAAGCTCATAACCTGATTAAGGAAGTTACTGGCGTCGATGCTACCCTAATCAGACCGCCTAACGGTCACTATAGCAAGCAGTCATTAAAAGTGGCTGATGAATTAGGATATAAAACAATTATTTGGAATGTTGATTCACTGGATTGGAAAAACCCGGGACGCGATGTTATTGTTGAAAGAGTTATGAAACGACTAAAGCCTGGAGCAATTATTTTAATGCATGCATCGGATACACCGGTGCAGACAGCCGATGCGCTACCGATTCTGCTGCAGAAGATTAAAGCTGAAGGCTATCAAATAGTGACTGTCGGCGAGTTAATGACAAATTATGCTGAAAAAGGTGTTCAACGCCATTAAGTATAATAGGTTGGTAGGATTGTACGGTATAACCGAACAATCCTTTTTATTTACCAGAATTTATATATAAGTTGTAGCGATATCGCTACAACTGCGGATTGTGCTTTCGTTAAAGCTCGTCGCAAGCCGGGTTTTCTAAGGAATATATTATTCGTTGTTTTAGGCAGGGGATTTTTACTATAAACGCGAAATTAAATAGATTAACTCGAATATAACTTGTAAATTTACCCTTGTGGCATAAAAAGAATAAATTTCGACAAGCCTAACAGCGTAATACTTGCAGCTAGGCCGCTGGGTTATGCACGTTATATTGTTATAAGGTGGCTAAAGTATGGATATTATTGCATCTGCGAAACAAAAAATCAGGAACCATGGGCGATTGGACTTTGCTGAGGCGCTGGCGCTTTATCAAGCAAATGACTTATTAGAATTAGCCAGTCTCGCTCGCAGCGTTAAAGAACATAAGAGCGGGAAGTCTGTATATTACAATGTTAACCGTCATATTAATCTGACGAACATCTGTGGTTCACGCTGTCCGTTATGCGCATTTGGCTGCGATGCCGACAGCAAAGGAGCTTTTACTTTAGAAAAGGCGGATGTTGTGCGCATAGTTCAGCAGACAGCTGCCGACACGCCGGACTTAGCCGAGATTCACATGGTCAGCGCCCTGCATCCGGACAAGCCTTTTGACTATTACCTTGATATTGTAGCGACTGTTAAAGGACTGCTGCCGAATATTCACCTGAAAGCATTTACCCCGGTAGAGATAGTTCATTTTGCCCAAAAAGCCGGGCTTGATTTTCGTCAAGTTCTGCAGCAACTTAAAGATGCGGGTTTAGATTCGCTGCCTGGCGGTGGCGCAGAAATCCTTGACGATAATATTCGGAAGATAATTTGCCCTAATAAAGCAACAACCAAGGAATGGATTGAGGTTATCACAACGGCCCACGAACTTGGTATTCCGACGAATGCCACAATGCTTTACGGGCATGTTGAGACTATCGAACATCGGATCAAGCACCTGCTGACCCTGCGCGAAATACAAGATCAAACGCAAGGTTTCCAGGCTTTTGTAGCGTTTCCTTTTCATCCGGCTAATACTGGTTTTTCTGATTTAACCAGAGTTTCATCTTGGGAAGATTTGAAAATGATTGCCTTAGCGCGGTTGGTTTTGGATAATGTTGATCACATTAAAGCTTTCTGGATGATGCTGACCTTACCTATTGCGCAAATGTCCTTGGCCTTTGGTGCTGACGATTTGGACGGTACTGTTGTTGAAGAAAAAATCATTCATGCCGCTGGGGCTAAGACCAAAAAGGGAATTACTAAAGCTGAGATAGTTAAGTTAATCAGTGAGACTGGTTATCGGCCGGTCGAGCGTGATACATTCTATAAACCGATCGGTACCTTGGGTTAGGGGGGATGGCAATGAAAGAACCACGTTTGGGTCATATAAACTTTATTAATTGCTTGCCCTTAACCTATGGTTTAACTCACGGTGGTTTTGGACAAGGGCTTACTGTAGAGCGAAATATTCCGGCTAGACTTAACGAGCAAATGATTGCCGGACTGTTAGACGCAAGTTCGGTTTCATCGATAGTTTACGCCCGAAACTGCGAAAGATTATTGATCTTGCCCGATGTTTCGATTAGCGCAAATGGAGCACTTGAGAGTATTTTATTGGTAGCAAAAAGGCCCATTGATCAATTAAAAGATGCCCGAATCGCTTTAACAGCCAAGTCGGCGACTTCACACTGCCTGCTTAAAATAATATTACATAATGCCTATAAGGCATCGCCTGAGTATTTTATCAGCGGTATATCGCTCGAGGCTGGTGTGCTTGAAGAAGCTGATGCTGTACTATTTATTGGTGATGAAGCGCTTTATAACTATCATAATCGTCATGATGAGTATTACTATTATGACATAGGTGCTGAATGGAAGAAGCTGACCGGACTTAGAATGGTATATGCATTGTGGGTGATAGACCGCAGATTTGCAGCAGACTATCCAAATCATGTACATACGCTATACGAAAGTGTCACCAGAGGTTTTGCTTACGGTCTAAAGCATCTTAATGATGCCGCGGCAACTCAAATTGGCAAGGTTCCCTTTACAACTCAGCAAATTACGCACTATATAGGGTTGTTAAATTATCAATTTACCCCAGCCCACTGGCAGGGACTGCTTACTTTTTACCAATTGGGTCATGAGTTAGGGCTGATTGAGGATGTTCCTGACCTTGAGTTCGCGGAGGTAGTAAAATGAGGGTTTTAAACCAGGCCGATGCGGTAGCCATGCTGACTGACGCCGATATTCTAGAACTAGGCCGGCAGGCAAATGCAGTTCGGGAGCAATTTCATCCCAGCAATATCGTAACCTTTGTTATTGACCGTAATATAAACTACACTAATGTATGTACTAATGAGTGTCGTTTCTGCGCCTTTTACCGCTCCAAGGAACACAGTGACGCGTACCTTTTGCCGCAGAATGTGATAATGGAAAAAATCCAGGAAACAGTCGATGCTGGCGGTACCCAAATTATGCTGCAAGGCGGTCTGCATCCAGATTTAGGGTTAGATTACTATCTTGGACTACTGCAGACAATTAAGAAGGCTTTTAATATAACCATTCATTCCTTCTCGCCGGCTGAAATTGTCCACATGGCACATAAAAGCAGCTTATCGATAAAAGAAACGCTGTATCGTCTAAAATCAGCCGGACTTGATTCGCTGCCGGGCGGTGGGGCTGAGATACTAGTTGATGAGGTGAGACAACGGGTTAGTCCCAAGAAAATCAGTGCCGGCAGTTGGTTAGAAGTTATGGAAGCGGCTCATGATGTCGGTCTGGAAACTACGGCAACAATGGTTATCGGCATGGGGGAAACATACGTTCAGCGGATTGAACATATGGAAAAGGTACGGGCTTTACAGCAAAAAACGGGCGGCTTTCGGGCTTTTATAATGTGGTCGTTCCAACCCGGCAATACCGTTTTAGGGGGCGGAAAGGTTTCCTCTTGGGATTACTTAAAAACGTTGGCTGTTGCTCGGATATACTTAAATAACTTCAGCCATGTTCAAGGGTCATGGGTTACCCAGGGCCAGAATATCGGCCAGTTGACGCTGGCCTTTGGCGCGAATGACCTTGGCAGTATTATGCTTGAAGAAAATGTCGTTAAAGCGGCGGGAACTTCATACAACATGTCAATCGAAAGAATGGTCAATATGATTCGGGCAGCAGGGCGAATTCCTGCTCAGCGTGATACCGAATACAACATAATTAAGCGGTTTGATTAAGTGGGTTACTGCAATCAGGAAGTGAGGTAAGGGAATGAATTTACTAAATACCGAATTTGCCGTCATTGGCGGCTCTGGTACATTATCAAGCGATTTTCCACTTGGCGCACAAGATGAAGGTGTGAAAATTCTTGCAGATGACTTGGAGTTTGAAACACCTTATGGACTTAGTCCGGCATTTCGTCTCTTTAGCGTTGACGGTAAGCAGGTGCTGACTTGTAAAATGCACGGCTGGCGTAGCGGTGTAAGCAGGGCTGATGCTTCGCGGCAGATTTTTTGGGCGTTGAGAGAAGCCGGTGTAAAACGCATAATCAGCGAAGGCGGTGTGGGTTCAGTTAATCACCTGCTTGATCCGCGTGATTTTATTATTCCAAGTGACTATCTCGATTTATCTGTGCGTAAAGATGTCGGTTTAGAGGGAAGATATTTGTTAGTGATGCGTGACGCGTTATGTCCGGAAATGCGAAAAACGCTCCTCGATACAACTAAGGAACATTTTGACGGCCGAATTTTTTCCCGCGGTGTATACGCTGTAACTGACGGCCGGCATTTTGAAAGCCCGGCCGAAGTCAGCATGATGCGCGGCCATGCAGATATTGTCGGGCAAAGTTTGTGCCCTGAGGTTTATTTGGCGAGAGAAATTGGCGCTTGTTATGCGGGATTGTATTTTGTTGTAAACTATGGTGAGGGCGTTGTTAAAGATTGGTCGCACCAAGATCTGCATGATATTTTCTATAACGATGCGCCGATGATTAGCCGGATTATACTTGATACTATCAGAAAACTTTCAGCCCAAGGTCAATGTGAGTGCCGTGACCTTCGCAAAGAAACACTACTCAAGGGTATTTACAACAAGTAGAATTATGTGGTACATTTTTAACTAATATTTGACATGGTTTAAGGAGGAAACACTTAATGGCCAACCAAAAAGAAATGGTGCTGATAATGGATTTCGGCGGACAGTACAGTCAGTTGATTGCACGCCGTATCCGTGAATGCGGTGTGTACTGCGAAATAGCGCCCTATAATATTGCTATCAATAAGATTGTCGACTATCAACCAAGAGGAATTATATTCTCAGGCGGCCCATCAAGCGTTTACAGTGAAAGAGCCCCAAGATGCGATGAAAAAGTATTCAAGTTAGGAATTCCTATTTTGGGCATTTGCTACGGCATGCAGCTTACAGCTAATATGTTGGGCGGTAAGGTGGCGCATGCGCAATCGCGCGAATACGGCAATACCAACTTCTTCGTTGATAGTTCCGAAGACCTATTGGCCCAAATCAGCCCTGAAACTCAAGTTTGGATGAGTCATGGCGATTATATAGAAATACCACCCAAAGGATTTAAGGTTACTGGCCATACTAACAGCACTCCGGTAGCAGCAATGTCTAATAATGATGAAAAGATTTACGGTGTTCAGTTCCATCCTGAGGTTGTACATACACCCGAAGGACTGAAAATTCTCCGCAACTTCTTGTTTAATATCTGCGGCTGCAGCGGTGATTGGAATATGGGGTCCTTTGTAGACCAAGCTATCCAAAAAATCCGCGACCAAGTCGGTAATAAGCGGGTGCTATGCGCTTTGAGCGGCGGTATTGATTCATCAGTTGCAGCTGTGCTTGTTCATCGTGCTGTAGGCGACCAATTAACCTGTGTTTTTGTTAATCATGGTTTCTTGCGCAAAGGTGAACCAGAACAAGTAGTAAAAACCTTCCGCGATGGTTTTAATATGAATTTGGTTTACGTCGATGCTGTTGATAGATTTATGGATAGAATGGCCGGTGTAACCGATCCTGAACAAAAACGTAAAATTATCGGCGAAGAATTTATTCGTGTCTTTGAATCTGAAGCAGCCAAGCTCGGCGAAATTGATTTCTTAGTTCAAGGCACGCTTTATCCTGATGTTATTGAGAGCGGTACTGAGACAGCTGCTGTAATTAAGAGCCATCATAATGTTGGCGGGTTGCCTGAAGATATGACCTTTAAATTAGTTGAGCCTCTAAGAGACTTGTTTAAGGATGAAGTTAGGGCAGTTGCGCGGGAAATTAATCTGCCAGAAGATATTGTCTGGCGGCAGCCGTTCCCTGGTCCCGGTCTTGCAATTCGTATCATCGGCGAAGTCACTAAGGAGCGGCTTGATATTCTTAGAGAAGCCGATTCGATTGTCTATCAAGAAATTAAAATAGCGGGTCTCTACCGTAAGGTTTGGCAGTCCTTTGCTATTCTGCCGGCCATGAAGAGCGTTGGGGTCATGGGGGATGAACGTACCTACGCTTACACTATCGGTTTAAGAATAGTTGAAAGTGAAGACGGCATGACTGCCGACTGGGTTCGTCTGCCTTATGAAGTCCTAGATACAATTTCACGGCGTATTGTAAATGAGGTAAAAGATGTTAACCGTATCGTCTATGATATCACCTCCAAACCGCCATCCACTATCGAATGGGAATAGCAAGAGAAAGGTTTCTCTGCCTATACGGGCAGCAGAACCTTTCTTTTTTTTAGGCCGAAGTCCAGTCTGATCGCAGCCGATTATGCTGGCAATAGCGAGGGCGCACAGGCCTATTGATTAAAAATCCGAACGTTCAACTAAAATAATATAAAAAAGTTCATATTTTTATTGACATGCTTTTACAAGTATTGATAAAATGTAGACATGAAGTTCATACAAGCTCGTATAATATTGAGGATAAGGCTCAAGAGTATCTACCAGATAACCGTAAATTATCTGACTACGGGTGAAAGTGTATCTAGGGTTCCGCATACTGGTATGTCAATTCTTGCAAACGGTATGGACTGTGACCAAGTGGTACAGGTGCTCTAGCAGCACTACACCGATGGGACAAAAGCCCGGGCGGGGAGGTTTCGCTCAAAAATTATGCGCGGGATTTCTCTGTCCGGGCTTTAAGTATTTTTATTTGGGAATACTATCGGTGTTGTTGGACATTAAGACAAACTAAAGGGGAGAAAAAGATGTTAGACAAGTTTTTTCAGTTTAGCGCACGGAAAACAGATTTAAGCACTGAGATCATGGCCGGTATTACCACATTCATGACGATGGCGTATATCCTGTTTGTAAATCCTAGTATCTTAGGAGCGGCAGGCATGGACAAAAACGCCGTATTGCTGGCTACTGCACTTGGTGCAGGAATTGTAACTATCATGATGGGCTTATTTGTTAACTATCCGATTGCGCTAGCTCCCGGCATGGGTCTGAATGCCTTTTATGCTTTCACTGTAGTTATTGGTATGGGCGTACCCTGGCAAACTGCTTTAGGGGCGGTCTTTATCTCTGGTATTATTTTTGTTTTATTGACTGTTACTCAAGTTCGCCAACTGCTTGTTGAAGGGATGCCAGCTTCACTTAAGCACGCTATTACTGTTGGTATTGGGCTGTTTATAACCGTAGTTGGTTTAAAACTATCGGGGATAATGAGTATTAGGCTGTCGCTTATTCCGCCAACGTTGGAAAAAATCATTGCCGGTAATGGCAATGGGACGCCGCTGTCCTTTGAAACTATTATCGAAATGGGAAAGCTGGCCGATAAAAATGTTTTATTAGCCGTTTTTGGTCTGATATTTATTGCTGTTCTGATGTCTCGCAATATCAAAGGTTCGATGCTTATTGGTATTCTTGTAACTAGTATCATGGGAATTCTTATGGGGCTAGTAAACATTCCGGCCGGATTCTCACCGGTTGCTATACCTGATTTCAGCCAGAATTACTTCTTCCAACTGGATATTATCGGCGCGATTAATATGGGTTTAATGACAATTATCTTTACTTTTACTTTTGTTGAGTTATTTGATACTATGGGCACCCTTGTCGGTACAGCTAGCAAGGCTGGCCTTATGGATAAAAACGGGAAATTCCCTGGTATCGGCAAAGCGATGGCTGTCGATGCTACCGGTGTCAGCATTGGCGCATTGCTTGGTACCAGTACGATTACAGCCTTTGTTGAAAGCGCGGCTGGTGTTGGTGCGGGCGGCCGTACTGGTTTCTCGGCAATCGTTTGCGGCATTCTCTTTTTCCTGGCGCTGTTCTTTACGCCAATAGTAGGGCTTATCCCTGATGCTGCTACTGCTCCGGCCCTAATAATCGTAGGCGCCTTAATGCTTGAAGGTGTGCGTAAAATCGATTTCAGCGATTTTACTGAATCGCTGCCTGCCTTCCTAACTATTGTACTTATGCCCTTCACTTATAGTATTGCTAACGGTATTTCTGCCGGTCTGGTTATGTATCCGCTGCTCAAATTAATTACCGGACGCGGCCGTGAGGTTCACTGGATAGTCTACGTGCTGGCAGCACTGGTAATCGCAAGGTTTTTATTCTTAGCTGAATAACTATAAATAAAAATAAGGCCCGGATATCAAGAGTTTTCTTGATATCTGGGTTTAATAATAATAACCTTGTCAATAATAGGAGGAAAAAGATGAAAGTAGCTATTATTATGGGTAGTGATTCTGACTGGCCTATTCTTGAGCCGGCTGTAAAACTGCTTGCTGACTTTAAAATTGAGACAGAAGTTGTAGTTGCATCAGCCCATCGTACACCTGATAAAGTTCATACTTTTGCAGCCGGTGCAAAAGAGCGCGGTGTAAAAGCAATCATTGCTGCGGCCGGGGCAGCTGCTCATCTGCCAGGGGTAGTGGCTAGCTTTACGACACTTCCAGTAATCGGAGTACCGATAAATAGTACCTCATTAAACGGTTTGGACGCTCTGTTAAGTATTGTTCAGATGCCGTCCGGAATCCCGGTCGCGACTATGGCGGTAAACGGGGCCAAAAATGCAGCAATATTTGCTGCTCAAATTTTAGCAACTGAAAACCGAGAGCTTGCTGATAAGATGGTTCAATACCGTCAAGATATGGCGTTTGAGGTTGAGCAAAAGGCAGCCAAAGTATTGTCAAAACAATAAAATAGAAGGAGTTTTTAACCATGGCAAAATTGTTGTATGAAGGAAAAGCAAAGCAAATATTTGCAACCGACAATGAAAACGAGTACCTGGTATATTTTAAAGATGATGCTACCGCTTTTAATGGTGAAAAAAAGGGAACTATTCAAAGCAAAGGTATGCTGAATAACAAAATTTCCGCCTTTTTCTTTAATCTGCTTGCTGAAAATGGTATTCCGCATCACTTCATCTCTATGGTAAGCGACCGCGAAATGCTTGTAAAAAAGCTAGAGATTTTGAAAGTAGAAGTGGTTGTTCGCAACATTGCCGCTGGCAGCCTCGCTAAGCGAATCGGTTGGGAAGAAGGAACAAAACTGCCTACTACTATTTTAGAAATGTACTATAAAAATGATGAACTCGGCGACCCGCTGATTAATAATTATCATATCAAAGCAATGGGGTTAGCTACTGAAGCGCAAGTAGCTAAAATGGAAGAGTACGCTTTGAAAATTAATGAAGTTCTGACTGGATATTTGAAAGCCAAGAAAATTGAGCTGATTGATTTTAAATTAGAGTTTGGCCTAAATAACGGTGAAGTGATTCTTGGTGACGAGATTTCTCCTGATACCTGCCGTTTCTGGGATAGCGTGACTGGCGAAAAGCTTGATAAAGACCGTTTCCGCTGTGATCTGGGCAATGTGGAAGAAGCTTATAAAGAAGTGCTGCAGCGCTTAACTGGCGAGGCTGTATGATATGATATTAGACCTGGAGAACGACAAACTGCATGAGGAGTGCGGTGTTTTTGGCATTTATTCACGGCAGCATAATGTAACCCTTGATACCTATTGGGGTCTCTATGCCTTGCAGCATAGGGGTCAAGAGAGCGCCGGTATTGCGGTTACAGACGGAGCTTGGATGGACGTCCATCGCGGCATGGGACTGGTTAGCGAAGTGTTTCGCCACCAATTGCCGTATATGGAAAACCAGCATATTGCCATCGGTCACGTGCGGTATTCAACAACTGGTTCCAGTCTTTTAGTTAATACTCAGCCGCTAATGGTATCTTTTTCAGGCGGTCATTTAAGTTTGGCGCATAACGGCAATTTAACTAATGCCAGCAAGCTAAGGCTGAAGCTTGAGAAAACAGGAAGCGCTTTTCAAACCTCAATCGATAGTGAGGTTATTGTAACTTTGATTGCCAGATCCCGCAAGGAAAGAATTGAAGATAAGATTCTGGAAAGTTTGACGCATATTGAAGGTGCTTATTGTCTTGTGCTGATGACCGAGAACAAATTAATCGGTATTCGCGATCCGCATGGTTTCCGGCCGCTTTGCTTAGGAAAAGTCGGTGATGGTTGGGTGCTTTCTTCTGAATCATGCGCTTTAGATACCATCGGTGCTGAGTTTGTTCGTGATATCGAGCCCGGTGAAATGGTAGTCATTGATGATAAGGGCATAACATCAGCTAGGTTTGGCAGCGAAGACCGCCGGTCGTTATGTGTTTTTGAATATATTTATTTTGCCCGCCCCGACAGTGTTATTGATGGTCAAAGCGTCTACGCTGCCCGGTTCAAAATGGGCCGCGAATTGGCAAAAGAGAGCGGATTTAAGGCCGATATTGTTATTTCAGTGCCGGACTCGGGAACGACTGCCGCTTTAGGGTTTAGTTATGAATCTGGGATACCATTTGCCGAGGGCTTAATTAAAAACCGTTATATTGGCCGCACCTTTATCCAGCCAGATCAAAAGAAACGCGATCTTAGTGTACAGATAAAGCTAAATGCCGTAAAATCGGTAGTTAAGGGAAAATCAATAATAATGGTAGATGACTCAATTGTCCGAGGGACAACTAGCGGCAAAATTGTCCGCATGCTAAAAGAAGCCGGCGCCAAAGAAGTGCACATGTGCGTCAGCTCTCCGCCCATAGGCTTCCCTTGTTACTATGGCATCGATACTTCTGTCCGTAAGGAATTAATTGCTGCCAACAAACAGGTGGAAGAAATTAGACAGTATATAGGGGCAGATTCGTTACACTATCTCTCGCTTGATGGTCTGATGAAATCGGTTCCAAATATAAATCATCAAAAGATGTGCTATGCTTGTTTTAATTGTGATTACCCAGCTGATATTCCGTGTGAGGGCAATTGTGCAAGTAATAAGTTTGTTTTCGAGCAGGGCGCTAGGCGATAACTAGCTTAATCAACGTATGGGGAGAGTTTATTATGAACACTAAAGCAGGGAAGCCTTTGACATACCGTGAGGCCGGTGTTGATATTGATGCTGGAAACCGGGCAGTAGAATTAATGAAGAGCCATGTTAAAGCTACATATCGACCGGAGGTGCTCGGTCATATTGGCGGCTTTGGCGGATTATTCGCGCTTAATAATAAAAAATACAGCCAGCCGGTATTAGTATCGGGAACAGACGGCGTAGGG
>JGI24707J26582_10000023_pt1 | contig 90446 bp, 90 predicted proteins | sample BioPla1DNA1_FD_26582 | JGI IMG/M metagenome (IMG submission 26582)
CCCTAGCCTGTTAACGGCGGCAGCCGGTCCAGTCTACTTGCCTAAGCTTTTGGTGGACAGCTCACAGGTCCATTCAATATGCACTTTAGGCCGGTCATCACACCTCCGGTTGCCCCGGTCACCGACTCGCTGAGCTAAAGCTAACACATTTACTCGTCCTGTTCACAGCTTTTAGACTTTCAATTTGTATTCATTATAGTACTTAGGATATCCCATTGTCAAGAAAATTTTTCGAATATTTTACACTAAATTAATAATAAATCAGCAATAATAATAGCCATTTAACAAAAAGCGGAAAGTTTAAACAAAGCGCAATGCGCTCGTTTCCACTTTCCGCCCGCGATTTATAAATGTTAAATATTAGCCAACAGTTGTTGAAGCGCTTTATACTTAGCATCAGTATAAATTTGATCGGCGTCAACAATATACCATTCACCGCTGACTTTCATAAGGCCAACCGGCTTTACGCTAACATTCAGACTGCCTTGCTTTTCCTGGAGTGTTGTTAAAACTACAGCATAATCGCCTTTTTCAGCAACCTTTTTAACAGACAGCAGATTCGCATCTTTAATTTGCTCTAAACCAAACTGACCTGTCATAAACTTTTTAACAGTCGAAATGTTGCTTTTGGAATCAGGCGACACATATAAGGCGGCTTCACTAAGTTTACCGGCTTTGGCTGTTTCAAAGAAAGTCTTTACTACACCGTCAGCAGAAAGTCCCGCTATACGCTTGGCACTTGATCCACCGCCGCACCCGGCGACTACCAGAATAACTAACAGCATGCTTGCGGCTAATAAAGTTCTCAGTTTCTTGTTCATCCCTTGCATCATCCCTTCGTAAATAGAAAATTAGATTTCATATTTTGTATTATAACACAAACCGACTGACTAGTCACTCCAATTTTTAATATTTTCCAACAAGCTAATCAATTTGTCTAAAAACGCTTTTCCGGGTAGCCGACGTCTATAATTTTACTTCAACTTTATATTCCCGAAGCCATGTATCAATCTGGATAAGATAGGCGAATAACTGCGGCCCGCTCATAAGCTGGCCAAACCACGGAATATTTGAAGCTGCGAAATCCGAGCCGGCCAACTCCAGGATTTTGTCACGATTGACCAGCGGTATAAGGGGCGATGATGTGTCTTGAAGTATCTCAGTTGCCCAGCGGGAAACTGTGGCTAAATAGGCCGGATTATGAGTTTTAGGATAAGGGCTCTTTTTGCGCCATAAAACATCCTCCGGTAAAATCCCGGTAAGCGCCTGCCTTAGCAATCCCTTTTCCCGATTACGGTAATTTTTCATAGCCCAAGGAACATTCCAAGCATATTCCACAAGGCGATGGTCGCAGTATGGCACCCGGACTTCTAAGCCAAAGGCCATACTCATTCGATCTTTTCTGTCCAGAAGCGTCGGCATCCAGCGAGTCAGGCTAAGATAGAATATTTCCCGCATTCTGGCTGACTCACTGTCTTCCCCCGCAAGACGCGGCACTTCATTAACAGCTTGCCGGTAACGTTCTTTAACATAGTCTAGCGGCGCAATAGCGTCTTTAACCTCTGACGACAGCCATCCAATCCTAATTTGAGGATTAGGCGCCCAAGGGAACGTGTCGGCCCAAATCATATCTTTATGATAAAACCAAGGATAACCCCCGAAGACCTCATCAGCGCACTCACCCGACAAAGCAACCGTAGCGCCTTTTTTAATTTCGCGGCAAAACAAATACAACGAGGTATCAACATCGGCCATGCCTGGCAGATCGCGTGATAATGCTGCTGCTGGAAGCGCCTTAGCCAGCTCATGTGAATCCAGCAGTACATTGTAATGATTGGTCCCTAAGAAACTCGAAACCTTTTCCACCCAGGGCGCATCGGCATTTGGCTGAAAGCTGCTGGCCTGAAAATACTTATCGTTATCACGATAATCAACTGAGTAAGTATCTACGCGCGCGCCTTTCTGCGTATAGGACATGGCTGCGAGCGCCGTCAGTGCACTTGAATCAAGACCGCCCGACAGTAAGGTGCAGACAGGAACATCGGCTACAAGCTGCCGTTTTACTGTATCATGCAGCAAGTCCGCAACAGTTGTTACAGTTGTTGAGAAATCATCACCATGCGGCTGACTCGAAAGCGCCCAGTATTGTGTTATCCTCACGCCATTATGATCATAGATCATAGAGTGACCTGGCTTTAATTCATGTACATTGCGAAATACCCCATGACCTGGTGTGCGGGCTGGCCCGATCATAAATATTTCAGCAAGCCCCTCACCATCAATAACAGGTTTTACGTCTGGATGCGCCAAAAGCGCCTTTAACTCCGAGGCAAAGATAAAGGAATGAGCTCCGACTGTGTAAAAGAGCGGTTTTACACCTATTCGGTCCCGCGCTAAAAACAGCTGTTGTTTCTGTTCGTCCCAAACTGCAAATGCAAAGATACCATTGAACCGCTCTACGCAACCCAGCCCCCATTCAATGTAAGACGTTAACAGCACTTCAGTGTCACAATTGGTCCGAAATACGTAACCTCTGGCCTCAAGATCACTCCTTAACTTGGGCATATTGTATAGCTCGCCATTATAGGTAAGTATACAATTATGATTTCCACGCTGTCTGATCATGGGCTGCGCCCCATTTGCCGGATCCATTACGCTAAGTCGGCGATGTCCCAGCGCAGCCTGCGGCGTAATATAAAAACCCGAAGCATCAGGTCCACGCGCCGTTAGCTTTTCTACCATTGCTTCCAGTACCAGTTTTTGACCTTCTAAGTTTCTTTCCCAGTCAACAATTCCAGTAATCCCGCACATTTGCACTTCATCCTCCTATTGAGAACCCCTTTCAATTGGTTCTGATAGTTTGTTATATGCATGTAAAACAGCTATTGCTACATACGGGACAAAGAGTGCGCAAGTATACTTGAGAATGATTCTATCTCCAAGTTGTGATGGCAATCACATTATTTGGATATATTAGATGATATAATCTAATCAAGATAAGTTAACTGGAGGGATTGAATATGGAACAAAAATTTATTAAAAACATTGAGTTTAGCAAAGCTTTAGAGATGGCTGATTTGATCGATTATCAGCCTGGTAAAGTAATCAGTCTTACTTTGGTTCAAAACGAGCGGGTAAGCATAACATTATTTGCGTTTAGTCAGGGCGAAGGAATCAGCACCCACTCAGCACCTGGCGATGCCTTAGTTTACATTATCGACGGCGGAGCCGAGATTACCGTTGGTGACCAAATGATAAATACAGCTACAGGCCAAGTCGTAGTTATGCCGGCCAATATTCCCCACGGCTTGGAAGCCAGACAAAACTTTAAAATGCTGCTTGTTGTAGTTAAATAAGTTAACACGAAATAAATTCAGGAATTAAGCCGCTTCGAATCCTTGACAGTAAGTTAGGATTCCGGAAGCGGCTTAATTGTCAAAAAAAATATTTAGAACCTTGTACTTTTTTAACGTTTGCTATTGACATTTCAATTGTTGTTTTGTAACATTGTATACAATATCTAATGCAACAGAGCACATGTACTAAGAGAAAGTACATTTAAATGAATATCGTACTCACAAAAGTAATGACTGGGAACGGGATTATCTGCAAAACCCGCTGCAGAGAGCCGGTGGTTGGTGCGAACCGGCGCGGCGCGGATTATCTGAATCACCCACGAACTCTTTGCTGAATACATGAGGTAGTACTTAGACGGATTACCGTTTATGTGTTGCCAATGTCATAAGTTAAAGCGTTCGCCCTGCGTTAGAGGGCAGCCGGTGTTGGCCGGTGAATCAAGAGTACAATGCAGGGTGGTACCGCGGAACTTTCCGCCCCTGTCGCGCTAATTAGCTGCGCGACAGGGGCGGTTTTATATTTTTAAAAAAAATGAGTGAAAGGAGAATTCAAATGAGCCAATCTTTTACTATTATTTTAAAAGACCAGCCCGATACCCTTGTCCGCCTTACTGGCTTGCTTTACCGCCGTGGTTACCTAATCGAGAACCTTGTTGTCCAGCCAGCAGCTGAAGCTAGCAATGTACTGGTTAATATCAGCATCCGAAATTGCAAAACCGCTAATCAGCTTTTAAGACAGCTTGATAAACTCTTTAACGTAGTTACCGCTGAGGTTACCCCGCCTGCAGTTCAGTCAACTATGGGGTTTCAAGCATCTCTTGAACATGGTTACACTTCACCTATCTAGGCCTGTAATATTAGTTAAAACACTGCAATTATGAGGAGGATTTATATGAAAAAACTTTATTATGATCACGATGCTAACTGGGAACTTATACAAGACAAACATGTCGCAGTAATTGGCTACGGCAGCCAAGGGCACGCCCATGCTCTTAACTTAAAAGACAGTGGCGTTAATGTAACAGTTGGTCTATACGAAGGAAGCAAATCTTGGGAAAAAGCTATAAATGACGGTCTCAAAGTTGCAACAGTAAGTGAGGCTGTAAAAACTGCTGATATCGTTATGATGCTGCTACCTGACGAAAAACAAGCTGAAGTTTATCGCACGCAAGTAAAACCTAATTTAAAAAAGAATGCAGCCCTTGCTTTTGCCCATGGCTTTAATATTCACTATAACCAAATTCAACCGCCAAATGACGTCGATGTTTTTATGGTTGCGCCAAAAGGGCCTGGCCATCTCGTAAGACGCACCTTTACTGAAGGCAAAGGCGTTCCCTGTCTTTTGGCAGTACATCAAGACAGCACAGGGTTGGCTGACGATTTAGCTCTTGCCTATGCGCGAGGAATTGGCGGCACTAGAGCCGGTGTTTTAAGAACGACATTTGCTGAAGAAACGGAGACTGACCTATTCGGCGAGCAAGCAGTGCTATGCGGCGGCGTTACCGAACTTATCTGCGCCGGTTATGAAACCCTTGTTGAAGCGGGTTACCAGCCCGAATCAGCGTACTTTGAATGTTTGCATGAGATGAAATTAATTGTCGATCTTTTCTACGAGGGCGGTTTGGCGGCCATGCGTCATTCCATCAGTGATACCGCCGAATTTGGTGATTATATGACCGGCAGTCGTATTGTGACTGATGCCACTCGGGCAGAAATGAAAAAGATATTGGCCGAAATTCAAAATGGCGAATATGCGCGGAAATGGATATTGGAAAACCAGGCCAACCGCCCGGTATTTAATGCGATGCGGCGGAGCAAAGCGGCCCACCCTATCGAGGCTGTTGGTAAGGAATTAAGAGCTATGATGCCATGGCTTAAAAGCAACTAATTAGGAGGTAATTTCATGAGAATGTCGGGCAGCACTATTATCGTCAAATGTTTGCTAGAGCAAGGAGTAGATACTGTCTTCGGCTATCCGGGCGGCGCTATCATGCCCTTATATGACGCATTGTATGATGCGCCAATTCGGCATATCCTTACAGTACACGAACAAGGTGCCGCCCACGCTGCCGATGGATATGCAAGGTCTTCGGGTAAGGTAGGTGTTTGTATTTCAACGTCGGGACCAGGGGCGACTAACTTAGTAACCGGACTGGCGACTGCTTTCATGGACTCTTCGCCTGTTGTTGCTATCACCGGCCAAGTCTCGACGCATCTCCTCGGTCGCGATTCCTTTCAAGAGGTTGACATTACAGGAATTACCATGCCGGTTACTAAACATAACTTTTTGGTTAAGAACATCGAAGAATTAGCCGAAACTATTCATCTAGCCTTCGCAATTGCCGCCAGCGGGCGGCCCGGTCCCGTCTTGATCGACGTACCGCGCGATATATTACTTGGTGAAACAGAGGTAACCTCGCTTAAGCGACCTGCTGTTCAGCTTAACGCCGACTACCACCCCGAGCATGATGATGCCTTAAAAACCGCTGCCGCTGCACTGACAAAAGCCCGGAGGCCAATTATGGTAATTGGCGGTGGTGTTATTGCCGGAAATGCCTGTAAAGAATTGCTGGATTTTATCCAAAGTCAAAATATACCTGTCGCCAGTACCCTGATGGGCCTAGGAGCAATAGATCATAATAACCGAAATTTTCTTGGTCTTACCGGCATGCACGGTCAACGGGCTGCAAATTACGCTATTCACAATGCTGACCTTGTAGTGGCTGTCGGAACACGTTTTAGTGATCGGGTTACGGGTGATACCAATAGTTATGTATCGGGTAAAACGGTTATCCAATTCGATATTGACGCATCCGAAATTGATAAGAATATTACTGCCAATATCATGCTGATTAGCGAACTTCGTAACTCACTGGAAAGACTGGCCAAGACTTTAGATACGCGGCCGGCACAAGATCTTAACGAGTGGTGGACTAAGATTCGCGCCTGGCAGCAGCAATATAGCTTTAAATACGAACAAAGCAGCCTCAACGTACCTTGGATTGCTCGTCATATGTCAAGCGTAAGAACTCCCGTTATTTGGGTTACCGATGTCGGGCAGCATCAGATGTGGGCAGCTCAGCATCTGCATATTACCGGCCACCGGTCATGGCTTACTTCAGGAGGTCTTGGTACAATGGGCTTCGGCGTACCGGCTGCTATGGGCGCACAAGCGGCAAATCCTGATAAGCGAGTAGTTTTAATAGCAGGTGACGGCGGCTTTAAAATGACGGGTATGGAACTTTATACAATTGCTCATCAGCAACTCCCAGTAATTACCGTAATCGTAAATAACAGTTCTCTAGGTATGGTCCGTCAATGGCAGCATTTATTCTTTAACCGACGTTACTCCAGCACCATCCTACCGCAAAACTTCGATTTTGTAGGTTTCGCTGCATCGTGCGGTATTGAAGCCAAGAATGTAACAACTGCCGATGAATTTGTATCAGCCTTTGACTGGGCTATGAGCTTGAATTCACCAGCCGTTATTATTGTTAATATCGATCCTGAATTGCGGGTAGATCCGATGGTGGCTCCCGGTGCTCCTATAGATCAGTTTATTGAATCTTAACCCCAAATTTCTTGGAGGTCCGCTATGTCAAACCTGACTGAACTTAATAAATTAATCATTTTTCGGAATATCTTAAACGATACCATCCTTAATAGGCTGCTAGACTCAGCTGTAAATGATGCTCCGTCTATAAGTTACCAAATAACCCACGAACTGCTTACCAAGGCCGAGCAGCTACAACTGCAGGGCAATGCATTAAAAAGCTATCTTATGTATTTAATTTTAAACGACGAAAATATTTTCAGCACTACCGTAGAAACAACTGGCGGCGCAATAGGCGAGAGTCTATTCAAAGCCGTTGTCCATGATATTTCTATTCTGCAGGACGTTCTAAAAAGTGATTTAAGGTGCTTAACCAATGAGTTTCTCGAAGATTTCCATCCCACTCACTGCACCATCACGTCTAAAATTGAAGAAATGACAAACTATTTCCTAGACAATACCGGCAGCTGCCCGGCCGAAAAAATATTCAAGAAACTGGTTGACTACTACACAAGGTTTGGTCATGGAGAAATGGCCCAATACGCCGCCTTTCGTTGGAGTGAAGACGGGGTCTTAGTGGGTGTCAAACACTATGATCAGATTAGGCTTGAGGATATCATCGGCTATGACCGACAGAAGGAAACTCTCATTCGCAATACTGAGGCTTTCCTTGCTAACAAACCGGCAAATAATGTATTGCTTGTCGGGGCTAGGGGAACAGGGAAATCTTCATCTGTCAAAGCATTGGTCAACCGCTACTTTACCGACGGCTTAAGACTGGTCGAAATAGCTAAGCATCAAATAAAATACTTGCATGAACTAATGAGTTCTTTACGTAATCGGGGCAAAAAGTTCATCCTATTTCTTGATGACCTGTCATTTGAAGATTATGAAGTTGAATATAAGTATCTAAAATCAGTTTTAGACGGCGGGGTTGAGTCTAAGCCTGCAAATGTCATCATTATTGCAACATCAAACCGCAGACATCTAGTTCGGGAATTGTGGAATGATCGCAGCGAGAATAACAGTGATATTCATCGCAACGATACCATTAACGAGAAAATATCTTTATCCGACCGCTTCGGAATAACATTAACTTACTTACAGCCAAATCAGGAGGAGTATCTTACCATAGTTGAAGAGATGGCTAAAAAGCATAATATCGCCCTCTGTCCTGCCCAGCTCCGCTCCGAAGCTATTAAGTGGGAGCTCTCTCATTCCGGACGTTCCGGCCGAACGGCTCAGCAATTTATTTCATATATTTTAGGCAATGTTAAAACAGGCTGATTTTTAGAAAACCCCGGCTGCGCCGAGCTTTAGTGAAAGTAATATGACCAACCCTCTTCAAAGCGGGTTGGTCAATATTTTTTATTATTATTCGTATTCTATACCCGTTTGCAAGTCGTCGGCGGCGATGGTATCACAGCCAACTTCATATTTCATCTCAGTCGTACTATTGCGCGGTCCTTCATCAATTAAAAATTTATTACCAACATGGTCTTGTCCTGAGATATTTTTGCCATTCCAGTAATGATATACTTTTTCATTTGCCAAGTACTATTACCTCCTTTCAATACGTTCGGTAATAGTATTTCCAGCCGGAAATTAATAAATCATGGCAAATTAATGTTGCTGAATTTAACAACGCGGTGCTCCAACCATAATAAAAGCGCTATACAAAAAGCCAGCCAAGTCGTACCAACCGCAAATCCGGCCAAAACATCTGTCGGGTAATGCACCCCGACATAAATCCTACTAATCCCCACTACTGTTACTACTATGCTGGTTATAATAAAAACAATAACCTTTGACCGCCAAGATGCTAAACTGCGGATAGTCAAAAAGGCCAGCAAACCATAACAACAAACCGATACCATTGCATGCCCACTAGGAAAGCTATAGCCACCAATATCAATCAGGGGCAGCGTGTCCGGCCTGCTTCGCTGAAATAACTGCTTGAGCACCTCATTTAAAAACGCGCCGCCGGCCACACATAGAACCAGCGTTACTGCTTCATACTTACGTTTTCGCCTGAGCAGAATAATCAGCATGACAAAGGCCAATAGGGCATAAAATGAGGCTGAACCTAGATTGGTAACATTAACCATGAAAAAATCCATATATGAACTGGTAAAGCTGCGCACCAGCAATATTATAGACTGATCAAACTCAGCCATTGCCTGCTCAATTAACGTATTCCACGCTATTTTGCAAAACAACCCCAGCATAATTATACCTACCATTAAAGCCAGAACTATATGTAACCTTGAATTGCGTTTTACGCCAGGACAAATACCAGTATTCATTATTCCTCCTGGAAGCTGTATTGTTCTTTGAACCAATCATACGTAACTTGTATTCCCTTACGCAGCTCGGTACCCGCCCGCCAGCCCAATTTATTAATCTTTGATACATCCAATAGCTTAATCGGCGTACCATCAGGTTTACTCGCATCGAATTCTATCTTCCCTTTAAATCCGGTTATTTCAGCCATAAGCTCTGCAAGTTGATGAATGGTTATGTCAGAGCCAGTTCCAATATTAATTATTTCAGCGTCATCATAGTTGTCCATAAGATAACAACATGCTTCTGCTAAGTCATCGACAAATAAGAATTCCCGCCGGGGAGAACCTGTTCCCCATACTGTAACAATCTTACTTCCGGATACAGCAGCCTCATGGAATTTACGCATAAGCGCAGGCAATACATGAGATGTTTCTAGGTCAAAATTATCATTAATTCCATAAAGATTAGTTGGCATTACGGCAATAAAGTTACTACCATATTGCCTTCGATAAGCCTGGCAAAGCTTAATGCCGGCGATCTTGGCAATCGCATACCACTCATTAGTTAGTTCCAGTTTGCCACTTAAAAGATATTCCTCTTTCAACGGCTGGGGCGCGAATTTCGGATAGATGCAGGAGCTCCCCAAAAAAAGCAGTTTCTTTGCATTATACCTATGAGCAGCATGGATTACATTACTTTCTACCATTATATTATCATATATAAACTCAGCTGGATATTTGCTATTGGCCGCAATACCGCCTACTTTTGCGGCGGCAAGAAAAATATATTCCGGCCGATGTCTTGCAAAAAAGGCATCGACATCTGACTGATGTCGTAAATCCAACTCCCTGCTCGTCCGAGCAAGGATATTTTTATAGCCTTGGCTATTCAAATAACGGATAATTGCCGACCCAACCAAGCCGCGGTGTCCTGCGACATAGATCAAAGAGTTTTTCTCCACATCCAGCCACCCTCATTTCTATCTATTATCAATTATAAATTCCTATGCTTCACGTATTAAAAAATATGCTTTTATCCTTAGTTTTTAAAATATATAAGTAAAAAACCTACGATCTAATATTAATAGTCGTAGGTTTTTTACTGAACTGCAGCGGCAGCCCATTTTATAAAGTCATGTTTGTACCTTGCCCACAGCCTAGCGATAAGCTCAAAAAACAAAGTAACAAGGGGTCTGCAAAAATAACCGATGCACACGCCGATAATGAAACCAATCATTATTTCCCTCTTCTTTCACTTGTTTTTCTTAGCTAAAGCCTTAGCTTGATATATATTATGTAACACCTTATGTAGATGTGTCTGGATACATCCAGTTTTTATATTCGATAAGATTCTTAATAATGCAGATTCTTTCATCCTGTCCTAATTCAGGATTCATGATGGATATGTAGGCAAACACTTCTTCCGGAGTCAATGCTATAGGGGCCGGAATATCAGCATTCTTTGAGGCATCATGCTCACTAGACTGCTCAATAAGCAACCCAGTCCAGGCATTGTTTTTAGTAAAACTTAATCTTGTATATAAGGAGTCTAATTTAGCATTCGCAGTCGGTGTGTTGGCAATATTAATCAGACCATAGTCGTTATCACTTATCCGCTTGTAAGCTATTACCATTTCCTCCAAATTCTGCAGAGCCTGACTCGCTAAGCGATACCATGGCAAATCGGGGTCTCGTGTAAATAGAATTTCATTTAAACTTAGCCGGCTTTGTGGCTTAGTGTTACCATATACTGCCGCAAGTTCGTTGAAGTTTTGCTTTATTGCTTCAAGCTTATTGTAATCGAGCGCGAAAGCAACCAAGTCTAAGTTTAATTTTTCCGTAAGACCTTTAATCAAATCGCTCACACTATTCGATGGCTTATTCTGTAAGTGGTCAATTATTTGCGCATAGGGCATTCCGCAAATTGGCCCGTCGCAAATATAAGTAAGAATATTTTTAACCCCATGCTCCGCCCGCTTGGCAAATTCATAAACAACTTCAATAAAGTTGAAATAACAGATATCAGCTACCAGCAAATCAATTTTTCGGCCAGTTTGAACGCTCGCGCTGTCTAATGCATCCGCCATTTCCGGAAAACCCATAATGTAGGGAAGCTCTTGACTATAATCCGGCATTGAGCCAACAAACTGGTAACCATGACCGCCTAAAATTACCATATAGTGCTCCGCCGGAAAACCGTCTATTCCTGCTTTAATGAATTCGAATAAGCAATGGGGATTAGCCATATTTCTGGAGCCAAAATCATTCAGTAAAACTGATTTGCCGCCTGTTAGCAAATAACGGCGAACACCTGTCCATTCATTACAATCTCGAGATAGAACAAGCCCTGGCCTAAACATTTTCACCAGTGTTGTATCCACTCGGCCAATTTCATAAATAACATTTATGTTAGTATGACAGCTTGCTTCTGCCGCAAGCATTGCTTGCCACGTTTCAGGCTCTAAGTCATTATTGCCATTAGCATAGATGAGCACAGTCCATTCCTTTGTGTCTTCTTTCATCATAACATCACCTCATAACCCGCTATGACAGTATATGAAGTGGGAAATTTAATGTTACGCGTGCTCACCATACAATAGCATGCTACATATCATAATATTAGCTAGAAGTTTTATGTCTCTCACGTCTGTAAAGTTAGGTCGATTAAATTATTAAATGAAACGGAGGGTTTTACCGGTGAGTGATAAAGACCGCGCGGCACACTTTGTTAAAAAACTTTCTATCAGCCCTGAAGACGCATTGGATCGCGCTGATAAATGCTGCAAAGATCATTGCAAGGACGACTGTAAAGATGATTGCTTCGATCACTGTTTCAAACATGATTGCTTTAAGGACTGCTGCAAAGATGATTGTTTCAAGGATGATTGCTTCAAGCATGACTGTAAACACGACTGCAAGCATGATGATTGTTGCCCAACAAGAGGTATTGGTTTCGCCGACATTTTAATGTCACTAAAAAACATCAAGGAGAGATAATGCTGTTTAGGTAACCACTTAACATATTCCCCATATACTGTAATAAGAAATAAGAGTGAATGCTCTGAGAAGGAGGGACTACATTGGGCCGTGATGATACCTTCAGAGGGTGCTGCTGCGATCCAAATGAAACGGCTGCTATTATTGCCTGTATATGCGACCTTAAACGTAAGATAGAATGCGTCGTTGATTGTATGGACGGCTGCAACAGCCACACTAAGGAAAAAATTGTTTTTTGTATCATATTGGAAGAATTGCGGAAAATCTTAGAACAACTGGAAAACCCTAAATTCGGGTTAAATGAAATCAAGCAAGAGATTATTGAGATCAATAACATTGTATCCAATTCAGCCCTAATCTTGCGGGAAATTAGAACTGATGTAAATGATATTGAAAACCTGCTGACTAACGAAGCTTTTGGCCTTTGCGAAATTAAGAGCGAAATAATTGAAATCAACGACCTCTTAACAAATGGCACGTTTGGCATTAAGGAAATCAAGAATGAAGTACGGATTATCGAAAACACGACAAGTATAATTAACGATACCTTATCAAATGGAATGTTTGGTCTAAAAGAGATAAAAAACGAGATTATTGAAATCAACACTACCGTCGATATAATCAATTCTACGGTAAACAACGGGCTTTTTGGTCTTAGAGAAATTAAGAATGAAATTATCGACATCAATGATATTCTCACCAATGAATTTTTTGGCCTTAATGAAATTAAAAATGAAGTTCGAGAAATAAACGATCTAATCAACAATGGTGCTTTCGGCTTAGGTGAAATTAAAAATGAAATCCGGGTCATCGAGAACAATACAAACCTGCTAACAAACAATGTTTTCGGGCTAAACGAGATTAAGAATGAAGTCCGGGGCATTGAAAACACTGTGTCTGTTATTAACAACACTATCAATAACAAATCCTTTGGCCTGAATGAAATCAAAAATGAGATTCGCGGCATTGAGAATACTACAACTATAATTAATAACACGATTAATAATAACTTCTTCGGCCTTAACGAAATTAAAAATGAAGTAAGTGTCATCGAGAATGTCGTTACCAACCGCTGTTTTGGTCTTAAAGCAATTAAAAAAGAAGCTATCTGTATTGAAAGAATTCTTAGAAACCCATGTTTCGGCCTTAAGGAAATCAAAAATGAAGTTCGAAACATTGAAAATCAGACAGAGCTGATAACCAACAATATATTTGGCCTCAATGAGATTAAGAACGAAATCCGTAACATCGAAAATCATACTGTGCTGATTACCAACAACGTATTTGGTCTGAATGAGATCAAGAACGAAGTCAGGGATATTGAAAACACGGTACGAATTATAAATGAGAGTGTTAATAATCCTACTTTCGGTCTTAATGAGATTAAAAACGAAATCCGCAACATTGAAAACCATACTGTACTGATTACTAATAACGTATTTGGTCTTAACGAAATCAAAAATGAGGTCAGAGATATTGAAAATACTGTACGCATAATCAATGAGAGCGTTAATAACGGTGCTTTCGGCCTCAATGAGATCAAAAATGAAATCCGCAACATTGAAAATCACACTGTGCTGATTACTAATAACATATTCGGACTAAATGAAATTAAAAACGAAGTCCGCAGCATTGAAAATGTCGTTAGTAACATTAATATCAATATTTTTAATCAGAGCAATGTAATCAACCAAATTAACAATTCTGTCAACAGCAATATCTTCGGCCTCAATGAGATTAAGAACGAAATTCGCAATATTGAGAATCACACTACGCTCATCACTAACAATGTTTTCGGTCTCAACGAAATCAAGAATGAAATCCGCAATATCGAAAATCATACCGTTCTAATTACTAACACAGTCTTTGGCCTTAACGAAATCAAGAATGAAATTCGCGCCATTGAAAACTTTGCCAGCAATGTAAATATCAACATTTTCAATCAAATCAATAATACCGTCAACGAAATTAACAACTCTGTCAACAGCAACATCTTCGGCTTAAATGAAATCAAAAATGAAATTCGCAACATTGAGAACCATACCTCGCTTATCACCAACAACATTTTTGGCCTCAATGAAATTAAGAATGAAGTTAGGAATATTGAAAACCATACAATATTGATAACTAACAATATCTTTGGCCTCAATGAAATCAAGAACGAAGTACGAAACATCGAAAATGTCGTCGGCAATATAAATATTAACGTTTTCAATCAGATTAATAATACAGTTAACCAAATTAACAACTCTGTTAACAGCAACATCTTCGGCTTAAATGAAATTAAGAACGAAATCCGCAACATTGAAAACCATACTACCCTAATCACTAATAACGTCTTTGGACTGAACGAAATTAAAAATGAGATCAGAAACATTGAAAACCACACTACACTCATTACCAACAATATCTTTGGTCTTAACGAGATTAAAAATGAAGTCCGTAATATTGAAAACCTTGTCGGTAACCTGTCTTTCAATGTTGATACTTCTATCTTCAATCAAATCAACAATACCGTCAACCTGATCAACAATTCTGTCAACAGCAATATCTTTGGCCTCAATGAAATTAAGAACGAAATCCGTAACATTGAGAATCACACTGTTTTAATTACCAATAGCGAATTCGGCCTTAACGAAATAAAGAGCGAAGTTCGTAATATTGAAAATATTGTCAGCAACCTCTCCTTTAACTTTGATACCAATATCTTCAATGAAGTCAACAATACCGTCAATCTTATAAATAACTCCGTCAACAGCGACATCTTCGGCTTAAACGAAATTAAGAATGAAATCCGCAATATCGAGAATCACACAATACTAATAACCAATAGCGAATTTGGTCTTAACGAAATAAAGAATGAAGTACGCAATATTGAAAATATTGTCGGCAACCTATCCTTCAATGTCAACACGAGTATTTTCAACCAAATTAACAACACTGTAAACCAGATTAATAACAGTGTAAATAACAGCGAATTCGGCCTCTGCGAAATTAAGAATGAAATAAAGATGCTAGTCAATGAAATACCTGGTCAAGTATTCGATTTGACAACCGGAGCAGTCATCCGCAGTATGGAAGCCAGATGCATGGTGTTTAAGGTTATTAATACTTCGCCAAATGCCGTCAACGTTTCTTGGACAGTTTGGAATTATGGGGTCTGCCCGGCAAATTGCTTCTTCACTAATTCGTTTAACGTGGCACCGCGCTGCTCAAATGAACAATCCATTGAAATATTCGGACCAGGAGAAATGGATCCGAAACTGAATAACTACGAAGTTACCATTTCAGGAATTGTTCCAGGCATCTATGTATTTACCGCATCTTCGGAACCTAATGGAGATCTAGTTTCCGCAAATACGTTTAAAAGCGGCGACTTCCTCGCCCGGGTGTTTAATACACCTTGCCCCGTCGATTAATCCGCTGTAGTATCGAATGAACCAATCATTTAGAATATAGCGTTTGTGTGAAATGCCCCGTACAGCGGGGCATTTCACATATCCGCCGCTTTATGAATAATATACCACGAGTGCTATATCCATCTGATGGTAGGAGGCCGAAAAATGTGCGCAACTGAAAACAATCTAAATTCCCTTGATGAAATTCTCGAGAAGTACAATATAACTGATACCATTGCTGCCGCAGCTGAATGCGGTTGGCCATATGTATGTCAAGAGTTCAATCGAATCGTAAACGAGGAAAACTTCGCCAGCGAAGAAGAAAAATGTATTTTTATCGATCTCTTTTTTTGCCAAATCATTAAAAGCATCTCACCTGCAATCGACATCTCACAGTTCTGGGACCTTGTAAAAGAGTGGTTTAATGCCCGCAAGCTCGAAAGCCGCAACGGCCATTTATCGCCCAATGAGAAAATTGCCCTTATCCATTTTTGCCTTAATCTGCGCCAAAAATTGCGTGAATTTGTAATTCTTGTTCCATTTAGTGAAGTTGAAAAACTCAGCGACGAACATCAACGAATGTTACTAGCTATATGGCGTATGCTCTTTTTTGAGCCTTTTGCCGCCATGAATCTCTACTGGAACCCTACCCACCCGGAAGAAGAATTACTGGAGCAATGCAGGCACAGCGGGTACAAAGGATTGGTTGCCGCCAGTATGTATGATCCCTTTTCGGCCGACGATTTTAATATTGACTCAGAACAGCTGATTACCGCCCCCATTCCATTTTGTTATAAGGCAATTATCGTCTACTGGATGGTAAATACACCTTACTTTAACGCTGAAGAAAAACACCGTCAAAAGCTTATGAAATATATTCCCAACCTCTGCCGGGCTATTACCCGTCATCCGGAAATTCTCTCTACTATGTTCTTTCTTACCTTTGTCCAGGAAGTCATGACCGGTTTGTGGCGAGGTTCCTATATCGGCGGCAATAACCTGAACGCTCTTGCCGCATTCGGCGATTTTATCAGCTTCACAATTAACCGGGCGATGCCTCAACCAAAACCTAAACTTGTCCGCAAGGATTTGAGCAAAGGTGAAAAAATCAGAATCGGCTACATCTCGCGCAACTTTTACAAACAGGCCGTTAGCTGTTATATGATCAATCGAGTTGTTAATCATAATCCTGATAAATTCGAGATAATTACCTTTGCGCTCGGCGATTATCATGACAATGTCTCAGATATGTTCGAGCAACATAGCGACAAATTTATCCGCCTTGAAAACATGACAGACTTTCCCGGCATTATCGGAAAAATTAGGGAGAACGACTTAGATATCCTAATATACACCGATATTGGCATGGACCCTGTTACTTATATTTTGTCAGGCCTGCAGCTAGCCCCTATTCAGTGCGCCTTGGTTGGGCACGGGACTTCTACCGGTATGCCGACTATTCAATACTACATCAGCGGCGACTTCGAAGCACCGAATGCGCAGCAGCATTATCGCGAAAAGCTTATAACACTGCCAAAATCCGGTGCCGCCCAGTACCTGCCTATGACCCCTGACCCACAGGTAACCCGTGAGGAATTAGGTATACCTGAAGATGCTGTTGTTTTTATCTCGTGTGCTAATGGCATTAAGCACGGTCATCTCCGCGACGAGCTCTTTGTTGAAATTCTTAAACAGGCTCCGAACGCATGGATAGTCTTAAAGCCCTTTGCGACCCATGCTAGCATTGACCGAGTTTTTACTGAACGCATAATCGGCAAGGCCCGCGATGCCGGAGTTAATAATCGCTTACTCATTTTGCCGCCAATCGGCCAGACAAAGCATGTCCTTGGCTTGCTGGCCATTGCCGATATTCAGTTGGACAGCTATCCTTATGGCGGTTGGACGACAAACATGGAAGCGCTGCACGCCGGGCTCCCCATAGTTACTCAAGAAGGTGAGCTGGCTCGCAGCCGCTGGGGGGCAGGCTTGCTCCGAGCCCTTAATATCAATGAGGGTATTGCCGCCAATGAGCAGGAATATATCGACTGGGCAGTACGTTTTGCTAATGATGAGAACTTGCGTAAATGGATAAGCGAGCAAATAACAGCTAAGGTTGAAGACGTCCTATTTAATGGCCCCGCCGCCCAACCTGATTACGAACAGGCCCTTACCGACATTTATCAGCAGGAATGCAGCCGGGCTGAGCTTGAGGAAACGGCCCGCCGTACATGGAAGTTTTCCGGCGAGTACCATAGAAACACCGATGCTATCACTATCGCTACTTCGCTGAGTCTGGAAAATGTCAACATTCAAAAAATCGCTATGCGAACTTGGCAAACTGCCGGGTTCCGCCTTGTTTCTGTTAATCCGCTCGATTCAATCGCCGCCTTACAGCATCAATTTCCGGATGTCGAATTTATTGCTGCGCCGCGCGACGGACGTCAGCAATACGGTAAACCTTTGGTCTATTTTGATGATTTACTGTCATATTTCAAAAACCGCGAAATCCCGCTTTGCGGAATTATCAACCCAGACATTTGCCTATTGAATAATAGTTTTTATGACTTTATCAAAAAAGAGGCACCTGACTCATTTATTTTCGGTTCAAGGGTCGATGTTGATTCACTGTCATCGCCGGAAGGTCAATTTTATAATAGCGGCTTTGATTACTTTTTCTTTGATCGCGAAATACTCCAGTATTACCCTGAGCAGAACTTCTGCCTTGGCCTCCCATGGCTAGATTATTGGGCTGTAATTGTGCCGCTTATGCGAAAAGTGCCTGTAAAGCGAGTAACAGCTCCTGTAGTCCTGCACGTAAAACACCCCCAAACCGCTGATGCTATAACCTGGATTAACCTTGGCATGGCTCTAAGCTCTCATTTTCATCCACCCTTTGACCTATCGCCCGAAACCATGACCCGTTACGCTAATGAGACATTGACGATTATTGATAAATTGTCACAGGAAGTTGCGCTTTAGTAAACCATATTATGTATTAAATTTGAGAAGTTGCGGTTTAAGTAATTGTTTTAGTAACACATCAAGTTTCATCTTCATAAATTATAATAGAGCAAACATATCCACTAAACATAAGGAGGAAGATCTTAATGAGTAATACACCCCTACATCACTTCTGTAATAGGGAATTCGTAAAACAGCTTTGTGACCTTCAGGATAGGAACGTATTGTTATTAATGGTCGACGGTTCAGCAGTATTTGGCCGTATTGCCCGTATTGATGATTGTGTGCTTAGCGTCGTTCCCCCTGTAGGTGTAACAGCATTAAACTTTGTTCAATTCCGTCCGCCGAATGGAACACTGCCATTACCGCTAATCCTCAGTCAAATATTCATTGATGTATGTGACATTGCCCATGCTATCGAAGGCCCGTTTGTTTTCTCGCCGCTGTTCCCGTTACACTTACCAGGCGGAATAGGCCCAAACGGCGTAGATGCGGCAGGAACCCAAATTCCGCCTGCAGTTCAGTCGATTATCGAGCAAATCACTACCGGTACGGGCGCCCAAGGATTCCGGAGCGAGCCGTCAGCTGCTCTCCCAGGCCGTCAGCAGCATGAACTGCTTGAAGAACTTTGCGACTTGGAAGGCCAAAATATTGCTATTACCACACTCGGCGGATGGACGATTGGCGGCCAGTTAGGCGAAGTCGATGATTGTGTATCCCTTATCAGCACCGGCACCAGTATCTTCCCGCCAATTGTATTCCTCGGTGTCGTCCTTGTCTTCGGCCCTGCCTTCCCGCTTGGGTTTATCGTTCTGCTAGGCACTTTCAGAGTTTGGAGCAATCTCAAGACTTTAACCCAGGTAATTCTCCCCTAGCTAACAAAAAAACTGTCGGCAAGCCGACAGTTTTTTCTTTTAATCTGCTCTTTTTTCCCATACTTCACAGCCTTGAAATGGATTTGCCGTTCCTAAATATAAAGTTCCCTCAGACGAGACAAATAACGTCCTAATGCCGTAGTTATAGCGATTGCACAATCCGTTAAGCGATACCGGCACCCAATGCACCCCGTCTCTTGTTTTCCATAAGTCACAGCCTATTCTTCGCGCGCCAAGAGTATAAAGCAGCTCGGTAATTCCCGGATTGAATACTGAGCTGAGGAAATCGAGGAAAGGTGACAAACTCCCAACCTGCGGCAAAAGCTCGTCAAGCAGTGCCGGGAAATAGGGAACGTATATCGGAATAAGATCATTCCAGCTCCATGTTCCAAGATACAACTCGCCATTAAAAGCTTGAATCTGCCAGCAATAGCCGTTGGTTATATCCCCGAATCCGGATGGAAAACCGCTTAAAGCCTGCCCGCGCACACCGGTAATAGGTTGGGTCGGCACAACCGGTTTACCGCCAATAACAAGTTCCCATCTATCATCTTTGCTTACTCTAATAACGTCAAAGCCCTTAGGCGGCACGATAGGATCGTCCGGATTTATGCTTCTTATCCCGACCTCTATTGCCGTTCCTATATATATATAATCATTAAACACATCAAGTGACCATGGATGCTCATTACGGGCATCACCGGCACCCTTATCAACTACCAAAACCCAATCATCTTTTTGTGGTGTGGCCCCATTTGTTCTCCAAAGCTCAAAGCCTGTCGGAAGCGCCGTGCCAACATATAGGTGACCATTAAAGCTTAACAGCACGTCAACATTGCCGCGCGGGTTTTTATCTGGATCGCCGTTTAAATCAATTTGAGTCCAGCCGTTATTTTCCGGATCAGTGCTGGAGAACAGCGCTGCTGCGGCAACACCCATCAGTGGGAGAGCACCCATATACAAAACGCCGTTATGTTCAACCATATACCGGGTTGAGAATCCCTGTACGCTTTGCGGCAAGGTATTCCAAGTTAAACCGTCGGTCGACTTTAGAATTATTACGTTAGGACTTAATGGGGTGAGTGCGCCGGCATACAATGCATTGTTATAATTGACCATAAACCGGAAACCTATATTCATTGGATCCTGCGGCGCTTTGTATACTCTTTGCCACGACTCAGATCCATCCTTCTTGTAGCGCCATATCTCACCTGCAAAATCCGGGTTCTGCGGTATAAGAATTTCAGGTATTGGGATATCGCCAAATATTTGATTGCTTAGGATTGAGTAGGGTATATTCCTGGCAGTACCGACATAAAGATACTCTCCTAATTCAGCCATCGACCAAGCATAGTTATTTTGCTTAGCGTTATCACGGTTTGCTGAATCAAAACCTCTAACCGGCGTAATTTTCCTGAATCCGCCAATATTAGGAGCCGGGCTTAAAAGTTGGTTTGCCAACCCCCAGCTCGTTATCGAATTCAAGCTTACAATGTATTCGGGAAATGCCGTGTGAAATCTTGCCGGGTTGCTTAATGACGCATTTTCCAGCATTACAATATCATTGTCTACATAACTTACTTTTCCAACTACGAATATCTGATTGTTTAAACCTAGTTCCACTACATTGCCGGTTTCCCTTTCCAAGTAATCCCTGATATCCTCATAACTGTTCATTCTGTTTTTCAAAAACCATCCCCCCCAAATGTTAAACTACATAATCTTTCTAATGTATACTATTCAGGATGGCCTCAATTTGACTTTATTTCAAAGTTATCTATGAGATTTTTAGTATTGCTTTCCCTTAAAATATTCTAAACAACACTGCTTTTGTAACATATTTAGTTAAATTCTCATAGGTTATATAAAGTAATCTAAATCATATGCAAGGAGGTTTAAATCCATGAGTAAAACACCATTACATCACCTGTGTAATATAGAATTTGTAAAACAGTTATGTGATCTTAAAGATAGGAATGTATTGCTTTTAATGGTTGACGGGTCTGCTGTCTTTGGCCGTATTGCCAGGATTGATGACTGTGTCCTTAGCGTCGTACCTCCGATAGGCGTAACTTCCTTGAACTTTGTTCAGTTTCGTCCGCCTAACGGAACTCTGCCCCTGCCGTTAATAGTAAGCCAAATATTTATTGATGTATGCGACATTGCCCATGTTATCGAAGGTCCTTTTATAGTTTCACCGCTATTACCGCTATTGTGCTCAAACGGCGTAACAACAGATTCCACCGTTCCTCCCGCCGTACAATCAATCGTAGAACAAATTACTACCGGAACCCAAGGTATGAGAAGCGAGGCGTCAGCAGTTGTCCCAGGCCGCCAGCAGTGTGAGTTACTTGAAGAACTATGTGAATTAGAAGGTCAAAACATTGCTATTACAACACTTGGCGGATGGACCATTGGCGGTCAGCTTGGTGAAATTGATGATTGTGTATCAGTAATCAGCACCGGTACCAGTATATTCCCGCCCACTGTTTTCCTCGGCGTAGTTTTAGTCTTCGGACCGGCCTTCCCACTTGGGTTCATCGTCTTGCTAGAAACTTTTAGAGTATGGAGCAATCTAAGAACCCTAACCCAGGTAATTCTGCCATAACTGCCTATAAACCGTCCGTTAGTGATAGGGCATGATTTATAAATTCCGGTAGACGAAGAAGCGCTGTCGATAGTCGACAGCGCTTCTATTAGTTGATAAGTCTAATCGGCAGCTTGCTCGTTATCGGGGAGACAAGCCTCAATCTGCTGGGCCGTCAATATGACTGCTCCTGCATTGACTGTTGTAGTCGCATCATGTTCTCCGTTTAGAGCGGCAACGATAATATTAGTCGCCCGCAGGGTGTAAGTTACCTTACCAATCTTATCAATTGCCGGTACAGTATCAAAATAAAGAAGGACGGCATTGCGAAAAACAGTGGCTGACGATGTTTCAGCGCCTTTGCTTTCCCCCCGTATAGCGCTCTGATGAACGTGATATATTACTGAGCCGTCCCGCAGCAGTTCAAAGGTCGTTTCAGCCCAACTGCCGTCTGCGCTGTCGTTAAATGTGGCGCTCCAATTGACATTAGCATACAGCAGCACGCCGGATGGTTTATGCTTGAGATTAATCTTAGCTTTAGCCAACTCAACAGTCTTTCCTGCTGGCAAGGAATTAGAAGGCGGTAAAACAGAACTTCTTTCTTTGTTCATAACTTTACGGACCTTTGTAAACTCAACCATCCGCTACCGCCTCCTTTTCATATGCCTATGCTTGCTTTTCTTTTTGACATTATCTCGCTCAATTAGTTGAGCTGCCAAAGTTACCGGCCCGACGCTTGCAGCAATTGAAACCGACGACCCGTCAGCCATGACAGGGTCGATTATCGTTGTATTGGAAGCCCTTAAAATGTAAGTATTTATGCCCGATTCTATTTCCCCGGCTAGCGGCATATCCAGATAACTTAAATCTGCAATTTCAAAGGTTGCCGTCTCGATTGAACCTGTCGCTTCGGCGATGAAAGTCTGTACCGCTGTTTGGGTTGTGCGATAAATTATTGTTCCGTTGCGCAATAGTTCAAATGTAACGTTAGCTAAGCCAGACGATATAATCTTGGCCGGCTCCTCATTGCTTGTTACTCTTAGGCACCAGTTGACTAATGCCGTCAGGAATATGCCCTCTTTATCGTCCGCCCCCACTTCCAGGCAGGCTAATTCAACTGTCTCTCCTTCCGGCAGCGCCGTAACTAACGGGATAGTTGCGGGCATTGGCGCACTACTTTGATTAATAAATACCTTTTCGACACCGTTAATTTCCGGCTCATTATTTTCATCTGCCGACTCACTGCGAGTCCAGGCTTCTGTTTCTTGCGCAATAAGTGTAACTGCCCCCGCTGCAGCTGTAACGACGGGAACCTCGTCACCTGAAAAAACGCCGGTTTGCGTAAATAAGGCTATATCGGCAGCTCGCAAAGTATAAGTAATTTCCTTGTCCTGACTCAGCAACGAGTTATTATCAAAATATAATAAGGACGCTACTTCGTAGGTTGTGGTTGTTTGCGTAACAGCAGCAACCCCGAAATCTTTTTGCCGCAGGGTTTGCGTCACCTGGTAGATGACTTCCCCCTCCCTCACTAGCTGAAAAGTTACTTCAGCAAAGCCGTTTTCATCTAATTCTTCTGAAGGCGGGATAGTAAAAGCAGCACTCCAATTAACTTCCCCCTGTAACAGCACTCCGCCAAAACCGTTTGATAAATCTAACTTGACGGTCGCTAAATCTACTGTACCGCCCTCAACTAAAACCGTTGAAAAAGGTATACTTGAGCGCGCATTATGCGCATAAACTACCGTTTCCCGGATTTCTCCGTAATCCGCCACAGCATTCACCTTCTTTTCCATTCATCGGGCAGTAGCTCTAGCACTGAACTGCCGTCAGTATAGCACCGAGTTCTCACCATATATCAAACATTGAGCATCACAGAATTTTATCCGATGACTAATCCGCTTAAGACTCCCGCTTCTAACAGCGGGAGTAAGAGCAGCTAAGTCCCTGGATAATTTCGACTAGAATTCAGGTGGCGTTAAAACGCCATCTGAATTAAGTCTCCATTTATATTCCATTATATGAAAACCAAGTTGCCGCTGCTACTATTAGAAACCCGACTTGCGCCGCGCTTTGCGAAAGCACAGTCGCTTGTTGCGCTTATGTCACCAAAATTATATTTAGAAAATCTGGTAGACTAAATAGCTGCCCCGCCTGCATTATACAGGTCAGAAGCAGCTTTACCACTAAATTTACGGACTTGCTGTTATTATAGCTTTCCGCCTTCGACTACTATATCTTCCGGATTAATCGAATCGCCGTAGGCAGGCTTTAAAGTTGCCTCGTATGCTTTATGCATAAACTTTTCTTTGCCCAAAGCTTCTAATTCTTTATTAATCCAATCCTGAAGTTCTTTATTGCCTTTTTTAACGGCAGGAGCAATAGTATCAAGGTTGCCTAAGGTTGAAATGCCGACAGTGTAGCCAGGGTTTTCTTTTGCCCAGGCAAAAAGCAAGGTATTATCGTGGGCTAAAGCAACGCCGCGTTTATCTTTTAGCGCCTCGAAAGCCTCGGTATTATGATCAAATTTTAAAAGTTCAATGTCGGGATGATTCTTAGTAAAGTACATTTCAGCCGTAGTACCTTTATTAACAATCAGCTTCTTGCCTTTTAATTGCTCAACCGAAGTAATAGGAGTGCCGTCTGAAGATACTATGCCAAGCGCAACCTTCATATACGGGTTGGCATAGTCAACTTTTTGTTTGCGTTCATCGGTAACGGTAAAGTTCGCTAAAATTATATCAACTTTATTAGCTTGTAAATACTCAACCCGACTGGCTGCTTCGACCAATACAAACTCTACTTTTGATTCATCGCCTAAAAGATCCTTGGCAAAACGCTTGGCAATATAGACATCATAACCTTGGTTTTTGCCATTGGCATCAACATAGCCGAACGGCGGTTTGTCGCCGAATACGCCAATTTTAATGGTGCCGCGTTTCGTAATTTCTTCAATACTGCTTTTATTTGCTGAATCTGTTTTAGTGCCGGCAGTTGATCCGCAGCCTGCCAACACTCCTGCCATTAATAAAGTACTTAAAACCAGGGCAATAATTTTTTTAATGTTCATGATAGTTCTTCCTCTCCAATTTTAATATTAGTACTGAAATATATTTAAAAATTGCTTGGCGCGCTCTGTTTTAGGATTAGTAAAAAACTCATCCGGCTTGGCTACTTCGCATATTTTACCGGAATCGATAAAAACAATGCGGTCGGCAACCGCCTTGGCGAAACCCATTTCGTGGGTAACAATTAACATTGTCATGCCTTGCTTGGCAAGTCCTAGAATTACGTCCAAAACCTCTCGTACCATTTCGGGATCAAGAGCGGCTGTAACCTCATCAAAAAGCATAATTTCGGGATTCATACACAAAGCCCTGACAATAGCAATACGTTGTTTTTGTCCCCCGGAAAGCTGACGCGGATAGACGTCCTTTTTATTAAGCAGCCCTACTCTGTCAAGCAGCTGAGCTGCTTGTTCCAACACCTCCTTTTCTTGGCGCTTTTGTACTTTCACCGGTCCCAAAATGATGTTTTCCATAACTGTCATATGCGGAAACAGGTCATAACTTTGGAACACCATGCCTATCTTTTGTCGTATTTCCTGCCAACTGACATCTTTTCCGGTTAAACTTTTTCCGGAAAACTTAATGTCGCCGCCCTGAACACTTTCCAGACCATTCAAACACCTGAGCAAGGTGCTCTTTCCACATCCCGACGGCCCCAAGACAACAACAGCCTCGCCCTTATTTATGCTTAGATTAATGTCATCGAGTACCGGTGCCGCTGAGCCATACATTTTGCGCAACCCCTGTATTTCAAGCAGTGCCTGTTTATTTTCGTTCAGAATAACCACCTCCTAACTCTCCCACTTAGTTTCCAATTTCTTCGAAAAAGCTGACAGCGGATAACAAATTATAAAATAGAATACAAAAATCAGCCCATATATCCAAAAAGATGCGGTAGGTACTTTCAAACTGGACACTTCGATAATCTGCTGCCCAACCTTTACGATATCGATAACTCCAATCATAACGACCAAGGAAGTAGTTTTCACCATTCTGGTCGACAGATTTATAGCGCCCGGCAGCATCCTGCGGATAGCCTGCGGTATTAGTACGAACCGATACAGCTGCAATAAACTGAGACCAAGAGCCTTACCAGATTCCTGCTGGTGTTTTGGCAAAGACTCCAATGCTCCTCTGACGATATCCCCCATCTCGGCAGCCCCCCAGAGACTAAACACAAGGATAGCCACTATTTCGCCCTCTAGATGAATGTCGAACATATTTGTAATACCAAAATAAACCAGGAATAACCATACGAGAATGGGAATTATTCTAAAGGCTTCAAGATAAAACCGGCTAAGAAGCCTTATTACCTTTGACTTTGTTGTCATAACCAAACCAAATGCAATGCCCAGAAAAGAACTGATGATTATTGAAACAAAGGCAATCTGCGCCGTAACTAACAATCCTTTCAGCAGCCGCTCCATATTGCTGCCTTCAGCAAGCACGTTAATTCCCGAACTCAGCATAGCGCACCTTCCTCTCTAGCCAAGTCAGTAGGACTGATAATGGTAAGATCATGATAAGATAAGCTATTACAAGTATTAATAGCGCTTCAAAGGTTTGATAATACATCCCGATTAAATCCTGGGTTACATGCATAAGATCGGCAATCGCAATTGCGCCGACAATTGATGTTTCTTTTAATAAGAAGATACAATTTGCTCCCAAGGATGGTATCGTTACCGAAAAGGCTTGCGGAAGAATTACATATCTCATTAACTGCATCTTGGAAAGCCCAATGCTCAGTCCTAACTCAATTTGCGATTTACTTACCGATTCAATTCCGCCCCGGAAAGATTCGGCCATATAGCTTCCGCCTAGAAAGGCCAGACCCACAACAGCACACGTTTGCTCGCTAAGCTTTACGCCGACTTTAGCGAGACCATAGTATAAAAAGAATAGCTGAATGAGCAGCGGTGTGTTACGTGAAAGTTCTATATATGCTTTCACCAGCCACTTCAGCCCTTTTGTCCGCTGATATAAGATAATGCTGCACAACAAGCCGATGAGCAGAGACGCAACTATTCCCCCAAAAGCCAGTTTTAGCGTGAGCCAGGCCGCTTTTTCGTATAATGGTAAAACGCTTATTATAAAATCCCAGTTAATAGCCATCTATTTACCACTCTCTTTAACAAATTCTACAGAATTTAAAATACAATCGAAAACAACAAAAAAGGCCAAGTTTCAATAAGAAACTTTGGCCTTCAGTTTTTCTGATCAGCACACTTTATGTAACTGTATTAAAGAATACAACACTTAGCATAAGAGTGTCAAGCAGTATTTTCTCAGAAGTCTGGCAAACTTGCAAATACTTTTCTTAGCATTTCCTCAACCCCGGCCGGATTGGACTTGGCATTCTCGAGACGTGCGGCATATAGGTACTGAATAATGTTTTGCGGCTCCTCCGGCCCCGCTTCATGCCAAGGCGACAGTCTTAGATATTTCCAATAGACTTGCTTTCTCTCGTCAGGACACCAGCGCTGCCACGGTTTACATGATCCTACATAATGGACAATTACCGAGCTTTCTTCGATTGTTCCGTCGCCCTTAGCACAGTCGATTGTTGTATTGAAACAGTCATTAAGCGGAGCTATCTGTCCCTCCAGCACTACTGCTATGGCATCTTGTTCTAACCATACTATTTTATCTGGATAAGTTATCATGAATTCAATAATCCGTCTCGGTATATCCTGTTGGCGCCACGCCGGCAAATTTATAAGCATTACACCGGAATTCAAGTATTGACCTTTAGTAAGTCCCAGACGCAATGCCTGATCCTCAAAGGCATCAGTAAGTTTTGCGGCTGCTGGAGCGTTTCCTATCGGTGTAGACCAGAGAGAGGTAATATCACCGCAGCAGATTAAATCAGCATCTAAATATATTACCTTTTCTAAAAACTGCGGAAGTACGTAAGGAAGCATTAACCGATAGTACCCCGCCTTTGAAATATGCGGCATAGTCTTTAGACTGTCAAACAGCTTAGGGAAAGTTACTTTAAATAGCTGGAGTGGTTGCTGGTAGATGTCTGAGAGTTTCTTGAGTTTGTCAAAATCAGCCTCAGACATAGTGTCGTACATTATATAAAAAGTAAAATTGACCTTAGGATTATTCACAATAATCGACGTAATTGCTACTCCCATATGCTGGACATAATTGGAATCAACCGCAAAAGCAATATGTACCTCATCTTGACGCTGCGGCAGTAAATAGTCTAGTCTAACATCAAAACTCAACATCTCGCTCATTCTCCCACCTTCTATACCGTACGCTGTAAGACTCCTTTCTTCTTAGCGGGAGTTGTCAGCGTCTAAATCCCTGAATAAATTTGACTAGCTTCAGGTGGAGTTAAAATCTCCATCTAAAGCTTAGTCAAACTTTATCTTGTGACACCTTAGCTTATGATGCATAAACGGCAAATGTTACTCCTCAATGATACGACTAACTATCACCATCAATTATGCTGCTGAATAGGCTAAAGTAGTGACTGTGAACTAAAGCAGGGGGATTAAAATGGAGAGTGCTGATCAAACAAAGGATCTTATTATGGGCATGGTTATGAATTATGACTGGAATATGATAGAACCATTTTTTGTGTCACTTCGAAAATCTGGCTTTAGCGGCGACGTGGTTATCTTCGTTTCAAATACCACTGATAACGTCCAACAAAAAATCCAGGAATATGGTGTTACCGTTGTGCCTTTTCAAAGGATTGGCCTCGAGCAAATTATCAGTCCTAATGACTATCGTTATTATCTGTACCTTATGTACTTACAGCAAAATAAAGATAAATACAGGTTCGTCTTACTAACCGACGTACGTGACGTAATCTTCCAGGCAGCGCCATTCCCCTGGTATCTTCCAACGGACAAAATATCGGTTGCCGTTGAATCAAAGCGAAAATCGATTTGGGACGATGTATGCAACACTAGGTGGATATTAGCTAAGTTTGGATCCCATATATTCCAAGCTATCTGCGGCTTTCCAATTATCTGCTCAGGAACAACGATCGCCCCTGTGGATTTAATGTGCAGTTATCTGGATAAAATGGTTACCTGTATCTTCTTACAGGGCGGTTATTTTCAATTAATTGACCAAGGCGTTCATAATTATCTTCTATACACAAACCAAGTCACGCCGGCCGCTTTTGCAGATAACAGCGCCGGAATCTTTCTAACGCTTGCTCTTGAAGACCTAGATCAAATTACGATTAACCCGCAAAACAAGATAGTAACTCAGAATAATCCTGTTGCAGCCATCGTCCATCAATATGACCGACATAAAGACCTGATAGAGTTCGTCAATAGTTATTACCGCGAAAAGTAACTGACAATCGAGGTGATCTGGATGAACGATTATGCCTTTTTTATAATGCACTACAAAAAGAATGTTGATAGACGCAACTATATCTTTGATAACTTTGTAACTAACGATAAGCTGATTTATTGGATTACTGACTTTGACCGAGAACAAATCTGCCATTCGCTAAACAATATCTATCAGTTTAATGAAGATAATTGGTACGAAATACTAAGGCCGCAGCTTGCAATTTTAATTGCTCACCGGTTAGGCATCGACCCGCAGTATCAAAATACACCCTGGTCCTACTTAATTGAAGGCGCTGAAGAATATGTCAAAAACAGTCAAATACCCAAAGTAATGTGCGACTTTCCCCAATATAGGCCGCGCAACTTAAGAATATTTGAGATAAGCATCCTTCTTAAGCATCGCGCCGCATATGAAAAAATAGTTGCTAATAATTATAAGTTTGGAATTATTTTAGAAGATGATTTTATTTTAAAAGACACTTCGATTACGGAATTAGAAACTTTACTCAGCAATACTCCGGCCGACTGGGATTTCATCGATATAGCCGGCGGGGCGGGGCTTACGCCTCGCGAGCACGATCCTGAAGTCATTCCCGGTTTATTCTCAATTCAGCCACCCCGTACCCGTACGGCCTGCGGCTATCTAATTAGCAATAGGTTCTGCCGAGAAATAATTAATCTCAATACCCCGCCTACCGCTCCTTGCGACTGGGAATTAACCTATTTTATGCAACGTTTTCATGCTAAAGCCTTCTGGCTAATGCCGACGATAATAATCCACGGCTCGGAAACAAAAGCTTATCAGTCAAATAACAATTAACGAGTAGAATGAGGTGTTTCCATGAGCTCAGTCTTTCTGCAGAACGTAAATCGTACACACTACAAAAGAAACTGCCTGTTAAAATATATCACGCTACCATTTCACAGTCCTCCGCTTTATCATCGCCATCAAAATATGTGGCAGGTGCCGGAGATAGCCAGAATAATTGGCCATTACGACTATAATGTGGACGTAATTAATTATGATGACCAGCAAACCAAGCTTGGAAAAAAGTATGAGTTGCTGATTGATATTTACCCGCAAAACAACAAGGTATATCAAAACAACTTAGCTTCAAACTGCATAAAGGTACTTTACAGCACCGGCGCCGGACCTGATTGGCAGAACACACAGCAACGCGCTCGTGTCAGTGCGTTAAATGCCAGACGCCATGCCCGTCTGCGCCCAAAATCAATTGTCCAGCCATTTGGTCCCGAAATCGCCTCATTTGACGCTATGTTTCTGATTGGCAACGAGTTCACCCGAAGCACCTACGATAATTTACCAATCAATAAAATCTATATGATAAAAAATTCCGCCTATCTTTTCCCTGCTTGCGAGCTAAATAAAAAGACACCTAACACCTTCTTGTATATGGCCACCTATCCTCAAGCTTTAAAAGGACTGGACTTATTGTTGGAGGTCTTTGGACGCAATCAGAATATCAGTTTAGTAATTGCCGGTCAGTACGAGGCCGAAAAAGATTTCTGCGCTATCTATAGCCGTGAGCTTTATCAGTGTCCTAACATTCTGCCGGTAGGGGTAATTGATGTAACTAGCAATTTATTTGAAAAGATTCGTCAGATTGCAAGTTTCTTTGTCCTGCCCTCCTGTTCTGAAGGCATGTCAGGCAGCGTACTAACCGCCATGTCGGCTGGACTCATTCCAATCGTGAGCCGCGCATGCGGCTTTAGTGATGATGAAGTTTTCCATTTTCAAGACTGTAGTATAAATTGTATCAAAGATACCCTTACAGCCTTTGCTAAAAAACCCCTCAATTGGGTGAAAAAAGAATCCTTGCAGGCAGTAGAAACTGTCCATTCCCGTTACACACCAAACCACTTTTCTCAATCTTTTTATACCGCCCTGCAGGGTCTATTGGGAGGGTAATGCATGAATAAGCCTATCTCAGTGATAGTCCATACCCTAAATGAAGAAAATAACATTGGCAACTGCCTAGAAAGCGTTAAGTGGGCAGATGAAATAATCGTAGTAGATATGTACAGTGACGACAAAACAGTTGAGATTGCCCGGAAGTATACTGACAAAATCCTAATGCATGAGCGCTGCCGTTATGTCGAACCGGCTCGCCAGTGGGCTGTTGAACAAGCTTCTCACGAATGGGTGCTTGTTATTGACGCCGACGAGCTTGTCCCAATTAAAACACGCGACTTGCTGCGAACAATTGTCAATAGAGATATGTACGATGTTGTTATAATTCCGAGGGTTAATTATTTGTTCGGACAATTAATGAAAGGCAGTCGGCGCGGCGCGGACGAAGATCGGCAGTGCCGGTTCTTTAAAAAGAGCTTTATAACCTATACACCTAAGATTCACTCTTTCCCCCAAATCCGCCCTGACGCCCAGATTGGCTGGTTGTCCGGGGAAGATCAGGCACTGATTCATTTTAATTACGTTGATATTGAACAATTTATTGAGAGATTAAACTGTTATACAACGATAGAGGCCGAAACGGCTCACTTATCCGGAAGAACCTTTAATCTTGAAAACGACTTCAGAGAAAGTATGAAACAAATCCAAGACATAGCTATCAGCGAAGAAGGGTTCATGAAAGACGGTATATATGGTCTAGGCGTCGCTGTACTTATGGCAATGTATCGCTTTTCGATTGCGCTTAAACTAAAACTGATAGAAGATTATAACAGTATGAGCCCCAGAGATGTTATTCGCAGCAAATATCAAAGTATCGCCGACGATATTATCAGCCAATATCACGAAAGCTGAATTCATATGACAAACTAATTACTTGATTATATGAGCTTACCGACAGGAGGCGATTTTTGCGTGTTTAGAGATTGCTGCAATTTTTTTAAAAATATGCTCTATGAGAATGGCGTTCCCAGTTTGACACGGGTTCTTAGCTTGATTGCCTTCGCCGCATTCTTGTTATGTTCCGCATACCTAATGGTCAAAGGTCAAGTCTGGCCGCACTATGATACCTTCGCATATATCACCGGCGGCGGCGGTACCACGGCACAGCTTTTTAATAAATTTGTCAACAGCAAGTACAACTCTCATCTCGGCAATTCACCCGATAAAGCTAATGCGGAAAGGCCCATTGCTGTTAAGAATACTGCTGACACTAAATAGTTTCAAATTTAAACCCCCGATGACGCGGTCTGCGAAAATCGGGGGTTAAGTTTAATAACCTAAATCGTATCCTTAAAGTAATTAATTGTTGCCTTTAATCCGTCATCCAGTGTTATCCGCGGCTGCCAGCCAAGTTTACTCATTGCCAACGTGATATCAGGCTGCCGCTGGCGCGGGTCATCGGCAGGCAGCTTTTGAAATATCAATTTTGAATTAGATGCTGTTAAGGCCAAAACTTTTTCAGCCAGTTGTAAGATGGTAAATTCGCTTGGATTACCTAAATTTACCGGTCCGTTAAAACCTCTTTCGGTTTCCATCATAGCTATCAGACCGTCGACTAGATCATCGATATAGCAGAAAGACCTGGTCTGATTGCCGGTTCCATACACCGTAATATCTTGATTTCTCAAAGCTTGCACGATAAAGTTGCTAACTACCCGGCCATCATTTGGGTCCATATTAGGTCCATAGGTATTAAAGATACGGACAACCTTAATATCTAAGCCAAATTCCCGTTGATAATCGAAACAAAGCGTTTCGGCGCAGCGCTTACTTTCATCATAACAGGCGCGCCTTCCGATTGGATTGACATTTCCCCAGTAACTTTCCGGTTGAGGATGGACAAGCGGGTCACCATATACTTCCGAAGTTGATGTATGCAATATTTTGGCCCCATTGGCCTGCGCAAGTTCCAGCATGTTGTTAAGGCCAAAAACACTGGTTTTCAGGGTATTCAATGGATTTCTCTGATAATGCTCCGGGCTTGCCGGACATGCCAAGTTGTAAATTTGATCTACCGCGAGGTCTAGTGGTTCTGTAACATCATGTTCGATAAACTCAAAAAACGGGGTATTTAAGAGCTCAGCCACATTCGACTTGAATCCGGTATAAAGATTATCTAAACATAGTACCTTATGGCCTTGTTTGACCAGACGTTTACACAGATGACTGCCAATAAAACCGGCTCCGCCTGTTACTAAAATCCGCTTAGACATAATAGCCCCTCCCAACGCAAAAATACTCAAAGCCTAATTGAGCCATTTGCTCGGGGTCATATTGATTCCGTCCATCAAAAATAAGCGGCCGCCGCATACGGCGCTTCATTTCTGCGAAGTCAGGCTGCTTAAATTGCTGCCACTCTGTCACTAACACTATGGCATCAGCACTATCCAAGGCTGCCATCATATTGCCGGCAAAGTCAATATGCTCGGCACAGTCCGCGAGCATTTGCCGGGCTTGAGATGCTGCCTCAGGGTCGTAGGCTGAAATAGTTACTCCCATCTCGGTCAGCATTCTAATAATCACAACAGACGGCGCTTCCCGCATATCATCAGTCTGCGGTTTGAAGGCCAACCCCCATACAGCAATCTTTTTTCCGGTTAATTCTCCCTTAAAATAGCGACAAATCATGTCTGCCAGATAACATTTCTGGCACTCATTAACATTTTCAACGGCACGGGCTATTTCCATTTCAATACCGTATCGCTGTCCGGTGGCAATAAGTTCTTTAACATCTTTAGGGAAACACGATCCACCATATCCGGCACCTGCATTAAGAAAATGCATACCGATACGACGGTCTGTCCCCATACCCTGCCGGACACTATTGATGTCTGCTCCAACCTTATCGCATAAACGGGCAATCTCGTTAATAAAACTAATCCGTGTTGCCAGCATAGCATTGGCTGCGTATTTGCTTATTTCAGCCGATTTTTCATCCATTAGCAAAATAGAATCTTTATCTTGAATAAACGGCAGATACAACTGTTTTACACAGTCAGCCGCCGCTTTATTACTTGCGCCAATGACTACCCGATCCGGCCGCATAAAATCCTCTACTGCGCCGCCTTCCTTTAAAAACTCAGGATTTGAAACAACATCAAACTGAATTTCAACACCCCGCAAGGCTAATTCATCACTGACAATCAGCCGCACCGCCTGTGCAGTACCGACCGGCACCGTCGACTTATTAACGATAACAATTGGGTTGACGATTAGCTGCCCGATTTCGCGGGCAGCTGCGTATACCTGCGATAAATCTACCTTACCATCTTTCCCTGTTGGTGTACCGACTGTTATAAACGCAACAGTGGCATCCTCTAGCGCCCTCTCTAAGCTAGTTGTAAAATACAGCCGCCCTGCCTTAGTATTTTTATCAACAATCTCTGCAAGGCCTGGTTCAAAAATTGGCAATTTGCCTTGGTTTAGGCTATCAATCTTGGCTTGATCCTTGTCAACACACCAAACAGTATTACCTGTTTCAGCCAGGCATGCACCTGTTACCAAACCGACATAACCCGTTCCTGCAACAGCGATTTTCAAGGTCACCACCCCTATCTGGCTCATGCTAAATCATTATCATCATTTTCATGCTATTCACCAGATAGTTAAAGGGTTACAGTACTTGTACACAGGCCTTTTTAAAAATTAAAACTCAGCTGTAACATAAGTCTGCGACAATTCATATATTACACTAAAAGTTTGCAAAAGGAGGGTAATTAGAGTGGTCGATGACCGAAAGTCTGGTTGCTGTGACTGTTGTAACGACATTCGCGATATTGTTGCCTGCGTTTGCAGCCTTGATAAAGAATTTGAATGCGTCGAAGAAGCGTTAGGTCATTGTGATAACCAAACTAAAGCTAAGGTGCTTACTTGTGTAATTCTGCGCGAAATTAAAGAGCTTGATCACAAGCTCAATCGCATTATACGCCATTTAAAATGCCCGCAGTAAATTAATTAGACTTCAATAGAAAATAAGCCCCACAGCGTGTACTCCTTCTACTGCGGGGCTTATTAGTATGCTAAAAATCTATAGAGGTGAATTATGGCCGATTTTACCTTAACAACGCCGGTAGCATTTTTTATTTTTAACCGTCCTGATACAACTGCTCAAGTTTTTGAACAGATACGTCAGGCTAAACCGCAGAAGCTATTAGTCGTTGCCGACGGCCCCCGAACAACACACGCTGCGGATATCGACAAATGCGCCGCGACCAGGTCAATCATCGATACAATTGACTGGGACTGTCAAGTATTAACTAATTACTCCGACATAAATCTGGGCTGTAAGGTTCGTATGTCTTCAGGTCTTGATTGGGTCTTCAATACAGTCGATCAAGCCATTATCCTTGAACACGACACCTTACCCCACCCGTCCTTCTTCCGCTTTTGTCAGGAACTGCTGACACAATATCACGACGATAACCGAGTCATGAACATCTCGGGCTGTAATTTTCAATTCGGCAACCAACGAACCAATTACAGTTATTATTTCTCACGTTGTGTACATTGCTGGGGCTGGGCATCTTGGCGTCGAGCTTGGCAATATTATGACATCACTATGTCGCTGTGGCCCGAGGTTTCTCAAGGTGATTTACTTCAATCGCTATTAGTTCATGACCAGGCGCTGGCCTACTGGCACAAAGTGTTCGATGTCACCTATCACGGCTATATCAACACTTGGGACTATCAATGGGTTTTTAACTGTTGGAGTCAAAATGGGCTTTGTATATTACCTAATATCAACTTAATTTCAAACATTGGCTTTAATGCTGAAGGAACACACACAACCAACACTTCGTCCCGGGTTGCCAATTTGCCGACTGGGCAAATGGATTTTCCGCTCCGGCACCCACCTATTATGCTGCCGGACGTCGAGGCCGATAAATTTACACAGCAGCTCTATAATTCCGGAGAGATGTAAAATGACGGAGGATTTATAATGATTAGGGATTTGCGCGTTGGTATCCCAATTGTCGGCAGTAAAGGCTGGCTAGGCGGCGTTTCACATATGGAGCTCCACGTTAAAGCCGTCACTGCGCTGCCTAAAGATGAGCGCCCGCAGCTCTTTCTTGTTATTACTGACGACTCGTTTGAAAGTTACCAATTTTACCGTTCTTGGGTCACTTTGTTTGATAGCGTGATCTATATAGGATCTGACTGTGAAAAGGTTTCAGCTATAACAGAGTTGCCGGTTATCCACTGTAAAAGCTGGGATGAGCTTTTTACCATAATTGACTTCTTTTTTCCGGTTAGTTTTAATGTCCTTCCAAATCACTGTGCGGCTTCATGGATCCACGATTTCCAGCATAAACACCTGCCAGATTTTTTCCCTGCTCATGACATTGCCTTGCGCGACGATCTTTGTCAGCGTATTGCCGATCAAGCTAAACTGGTTTTCTGCAGCAGCCGCGCGGTCGAAAGTGATTTTAAACGGTTTTATCCTGATTCCAAGGCTTTGACGTATGTATTGGCGCTGCGCATAAAGCCCGAACCTGAATGGTATGAAGGTGATCCAATTGCAGTCCAAAATAAGTATGGCTTACCGGATGAGTTTGTACTTTGCTCAAATCAATTTTGGGTACATAAGAATCACCGTCTGTTGTTCGCGGCTATTGCCCAACTGCGTCAAACAGGTCAAGATGTTCATCTGGCCTGTACAGGTTTGCCGAATGATTTCCGCTGCCCGGACTATATGGACCAACTTAAAGCATATATCGAAGAACTGGGGATTGCTGACCTTATCCACATTTTAGGGCAAATTCCGCGCCAGGATCAGATTCAGCTTATCCGCCGCTCACTGTTTGTTGTGCAGCCCTCACTGTTCGAGGGGCTTAGTCTTATCGTGCAGGAATGCCGGGCCTTAGGGAAAACAATCGTCTTGTCGGATCTGGATGTTCATATAGAACACGAATATGGAGTTTACTTTAAGCGAGCAGATAGCAAAGACCTTGCCGCTAAAATGCGTCAACTTGTTTATCACGCTAAACCGGGCCCAGATACTATGCGGGAAATCGAGGCCAGGCTGCAAGCTGAAGGGCTGACAATCGGGTATGGAAAATCTTTCTGTAAAATGGTCGAGCAAGCCCAAGCATTATTCAACACTAACAGACCGCCTTCGACTGACTCACCAGTTCTTATTGCCACATCACTTGCACTATCGGCTGATATGTCCAGTCAACGGCATGCTATCGATAGTTGGCTGCAAGCAGGGTTTGCCGTAGTCTCATTAAACAGGCCCGAAGATATTTCGGCACTTAAGCGTGAGTTTCCCGATATTAGCTTTGCTGTTTTAAGCCATAACGGTGGCAACAATTATAACGCGCGACAAGTTTATCTAAATGATTTGCTAAATTACCTACGACAGAGCAATACCGCAGTTTGCGGCATAGTAGAGCCTGATATTTGCCTTTATGGAAGTAATTTAGTGGCCGCCATTGCTAAAGAAGCTGTTAACTGCCTGATATATCAAGAAAAAACTAGCATCGAAGGTCTTCGCTGCTTTGAGGGAACGGCCTTTCCCGGACCAGGCTGTATCTTTTTCGACCGTCAAATTTTGGCTTGCTATCCGAATGAGACGTTTAGTCTAGACCAGCCCTGGTGGGATTACTGGGCCATTCTTATTCCGCTTATCAATAAAATCCCGATTAAACATGTGACAACACCATTTGCTTACCACGTCACTCATAGTCAGCATTATGATATTGATATTATGATATCACTCGGCAGCATTCTGGCTAAATATGCCCCGCCCCCCTTTGAACTGTCTGGCCAGACTTTAGCAAAATACCAGACAATTATTGCCCAAATCATCAGCAACCACTCGCTTGACGTTGCCATCTATAATCTTAACGTCAACGATATAGCTTACCGCGAGGTGAAGGCATGAAAAAAGCATTAATTACCGGAATAACCGGGCAGGATGGTGCCTATCTGGCTGAATTCTTACTTAATAAAGGGTATGAAGTGCACGGTATAAAACGACGTTCATCGCTGTTCAACACCCAGCGAATTGATCATCTTTACCGGGATACCCACGAAGAAAATGTACGTTTTATTCTGCACTACGGCGATTTAACTGATTGTGCTAATCTTATCCGCATAATGCAAGAAGTACAGCCTGATGAGGTTTATAATTTAGCTGCTCAAAGCCATGTTAAAGTATCTTTTGAAACCCCCGAGTATACTGCTAATAGTGATGCGGTTGGCACTTTACGGCTGCTTGAGGCTATCCGCATTCTGGATTTAACCGAAAAAACAAAATTCTACCAGGCTTCAACCAGTGAATTATTCGGTAAAGTACAGGAAGTACCGCAACGAGAAACTACTCCCTTTTATCCGCGCAGCCCATATGCGGCAGCCAAATTATATTCGTATTGGATAACAGTTAACTACCGCGAGGCCTATAATATATTTGCCTGTAACGGCATCCTTTTTAACCACGAATCACCGCTGAGAGGCGAAACCTTTGTCACGCGTAAAATTACCAGAGGCGTCGCCCGCATCAAACTTGGGTTACAGGATGTATTCTACCTTGGCAACCTGAACGCAAAACGTGACTGGGGCTATGCCGGTGATTACGTTGAGGCCATGTGGCTAATGCTGCAGCAGGAGCAGCCAGATGATTTTGTCATTGCTACTGGGGAAACTCATTCAGTCCGCGAGTTTGTAGAGCTAGCCTTTAAGAATGTCGGGATAAATATCATTTGGCGTGGCACCGGCATCGACGAACATGGTGTTGATGAAGCAACAGGCAAAATCGTGGTTAGAGTCGACCCGCGCTACTTCCGTCCTACCGAAGTTGATTTATTGTTGGGAGACGCTGCCAAAGCCAAAGCAAAACTTGGCTGGCAGCCTAAAGTCACCTTTCCGGAGCTAGTCGCCATGATGGTCAAAGCGGACACCGACCAGGCAAAATGCGATTTACTCTGCCAAAGCAATGGATTTCGAGTCCCTCAGTATGAAGAATAAACGGAATAACAAAGCTGACCTGTTTGGGAGGTCAGCTTTGTTACTCTTGCAGTATTATGGGGTAATCTACGTCTACTTGGTCCCGTTCTTTTTTTAGCACCGGACATTCATCGCAGTAGGCAGCAATCGCAACCCAATTCTCAGTACCGACTACTTTGGCAGGATGCGGTGCATCGGTGGGAATCAAAAAACAGGTACCAGGTTCGAGCACATATTCATTATCGCTGATAGTTAGTATCGCCTTACCCTTAATAGTATAGACAATCTCATCACCCAAATGAATATGCGGCGTGCCTACTGATCCAGGCGGGACATCCAAGAACGCCATCTTTAAGAAGTTGCTGCAAGTGGTCCTTGGCGAAAAAAAAACCTGCCGAAAGATTTGGCCAAACTGTTCCTGCTTTAAGATTTCGAGCTTTTTAATCTCGGGAACTTTTTTAATCTCCAATTCCAATACCTCCTATTGGCCTACCGAATTCCTATTAGAAGGTATGAAAAACGGCCTGGTGCTATGCCTCATGCCAGACTGAGCAGACTGGTAAAATATTACTTAGCAGCAGTTTTTATTGGGAAGCATTACATAAAAAGTAGTCCCTTTGAGGCTGGAATCCACAGTAATCCGTCCATGGTGCCGTTCGACTATGCTATAGCATACCGACAGTCCTAGCCCCGTTCCTTGCGGCTTAGTCGTGATAAAAGGCGTACCGAGTTTATCTAAAACAGCGGCATCTATTCCCGACCCTTCATCCTGAATAGCTAAAATTACGTCCTGATTGTCTAAGTAGGTCTGAATTGTTAGCTTGCCCCCGCTTTCCATAGCTTCCAGTCCGTTGCGTACCAGGTTTAATATAAGCTGGCGTATCTCCCTTTCATCTAGGGTTAATCTCGGAATATCGCCTGCCAAATCCAGCTTAATTTCCTTATTATTCATCATAGCATCGGCTTGAATTATTGGATATAGAGAATTAATTACGTCATTTAGATTTATACAGGCAGTTTGGATTGTTCTGTTACGCGCCAATGACAAAAATTGCGTAATTATATGATTTATCCGATCCAACTCTTCAATTACTATCTCAATATAACCGTGATCTCTTTCATTGGTTAGCCTTTTTCCCAGCAGTTGCAGAAACCCCCGCGCCGCCGTCATGGGATTGCGTATCTCATGAGCCACACTGGCAGCCATCTGACCAACTAAATTAAGGCTTTCCAGCTTAGACAGCTCTTTTTCAAACGCCCGCTGTTCAGTTATGTCATTCATCAGCAAAAGGATAAGGTCGCGGCCATTAAAATTAACAACCTCGTTCGACAGCAAAACCTCGCGCCTTTCCCCCCGCTTAGTCAGATAATAGGTCTCCAAATTAGAAATACCTGCTCGTTCAGCGATAGTTTTTTCTAATACTGCCGGAGCACATTCATAACATAGCTTTAGGTCGCCTATTGTACGACCAATCACCTCATATTTTGACCAGCCCGTATTACTTAAGAACTTGTTATTGACATCGATAAACCGTCCATCTTTGTCATGAATGCCCATCATAATCGGGCTTGCGCTAAACGCCATTGCAAAGCGCTTTTCAGATGCGCGCAGGGCCATTTCGATTTGCTGCCGCTGTAAATTCTCAGCTTTTAGACTATTATTTGCAGCCTCTAGCTCGCAGGTTCGCTCCTTTACCAACTCTTCCAGCTGATTTTTATAGGTTTGCAGTTCGTCTCTAGCTTTTTGCAATTCGAGATTTTTAATCTTAAGTTTAGTTATATCATAAAAAAAGACATACAGATTCCCAGCATTGGGAAACATGCGTAACTCAAACCAACTGGCTAACGGTTCATAGTAATACTCAAATTCAGCTTCTTTATCAGCTTGTACTGCCTGCTTATACATTTGACGCAAATCTTTAACCATAGTTGTAGGAAAAACCTCTGAAAAGCTCTTGCCGATAACTTCTGTTTTATGCTTAGCCAAAAACGCCAGAGCTTTTTTATTAATATATGTTAAACATAAGTTGCTATCCATAGCATAAAAGCCATCGGAAAGATTTTCAAGAATACAGGCTAGCACATCAGGTTTCATGTTGAACCTCCATAGTGAGTTAGGTATATATTTTTCCACAAAACAGCTTTTTACCTGCAAGAATTACCCCTTAAATAAAAAACCAGGCGCCGTAAAGCGCCCAGTTAACCTGCCAGCAAAGTAATTTATACCCCTAAGAATCTTGAAACAAAGCTGTCGACAAATATCTTTCACCGGTATCCGGCAAGAGGACGACAATGTTTTTACCCTTATTTTCAGGCCGTTTAGCAAGTTCAGTAGCTGTATGCAAAGCCGCGCCGCTTGATATTCCAATTAAGAGTCCTTCGTATTTTGCAACCTCTTTGGCCGCAGCAAAGGCTTCTTCGTTTTGGACCTTGGCAATGCTGTCAATGATAGCGGTATTTAGGACGCTAGGTACAAAACCAGCGCCAATTCCCTGGATTTTATGCGGCCCAGGCTTTCCACCCGAGATAACAGGAGAGTCAAATGGTTCAACCGCGATAATTTTCACTTCAGGCTTTCTTGCTTTCAAAACTTCACCAACGCCGGTAATCGTACCGCCAGTACCAACACCGGCAACAAAGATATCAACTTGACCATCAGTATCGCGCCAGATTTCCTCAGCCGTTGTTTTCTTATGCATTGCCGGGTTTGCAGGGTTCTCAAACTGCTGCGGCATAAAGGAATTGGGATTTTGAGCAACAAGTTCTTCGGCCCTCTTAATTGCGCCTTTCATGCCTTCTGCACCAGGAGTAAGTACAAGCTCGGCCCCCAAGGCTTTAAGGAGATTACGGCGTTCAACACTCATTGTATCAGGCATTGTTAGAATAAGTCTATAACCGCGGGCAGCGGCAACAAAGGCCAGGCCAACCCCGGTGTTTCCACTGGTAGGCTCGACAATTAATGTATCCTTGTTGATAAGTCCACGTTCTTCGGCATTTTGAATCATAGCATAACCAACCCGGTCTTTTACACTGCCAAGCGGATTAAAATATTCCAGTTTAGCGATAATTTTTGCCTCAAGCTCTTTGTTTTGTCCATAATTAGACAGTTCCAGCAATGGAGTATTACCGATAAGCTCAGTAAGATTTTTGGCAATTTTGGTCATTGTTTTTTTACCTCCTAAATTTAGTATTAGTATTTTAAAAACCAGACGTAATCATTCGAATCATATTTATACTAAGGCTATTTGTAAATAATTGAAAAAAATAAAAGGCTAAGTTAATCCGAGAACGGATAACTTAGCCTTTGGTTCTTCCAATCAGCTAATTATTTTATATCATAATCTTTACAAATATGTCAATAGCTATCTATCAGTCTTTTAAAATTTCATTCATACTGCCGCTGCGATAGCCGGCTAAATCTAGTGTTACAAAGGTAAAACCAAGTTTTTTAGAAACTGGCTTATCCGCGCGGCATTAGCAGGCTTAGCAAGAACTTGAACATCTGGTGACGAAACATCAATTCTGGCAAGATCGCCATAATGCCTGACCCGCATTCATCGACGGCTTTTATCCCCGGACGATAGTCTGACGTATCGTCAGCATTTGAACCTTCGAGCACCCATTTAAAACTATGTTCTTGAGCCCAGTTTTTTAGGGCTCCAAACCGTTCTTTTTTACAAAAATAGCATCTATTTGCGGTATTCTTTACAAAATCGTCACAGTTTAGCTCGCTAATATTGAGCAAAATATGCTTTATGCCTATTTCCTGGGCAATACTAATTGCTTCCTGCTCCTCATGCTTTGATAAGGTTTCCGAGTAAGCAGTTATTGCCATAGCCCTATCTCCCAGCACCTTATATGCCGCTGCAGCCAAGCATGTGCTGTCGACACCGCCCGAAAACCCAATGACAGCGCTTTCAAGCTTTCAAGCAAAACTGACAAATTCTTTAATTTTTCTTGGGTTTGTTTCATAAAACTCTCCTTACCAGCCCCGATATGCATACGTTAATTGGCTTGAATGGTCGTCTTACGCCAAGACTCCCCCCTCAACGGGGTTAGTCTTGGCCTTCAGTTTACTGATCAGCCCATCTTAATTATTCGCAGCAGTCAGAGCTTGTTCAAGATCATTAATTATATCCTGAACATCTTCAATACCGATTGATAATCTGACCATATCATCAGGAACTCCGGCGCTGGCCCGCTGTTCGGAAGTCAGTTGGGAGTGAGTGGTGCTAGCCGGGTGGATAACTAACGACTTAGCGTCGCCGACATTGGCTACCAACGAGAACAGTTTTAAAGAATTAATGAACTTCCGGCCGGCTTCTAATCCGCCTTTAATACCAAAGGTCAGCAGAGCGCCCGGGCCTTTCGGGAAGTACTTTTTCGCCAGTTCATAGTCGGGATGGCTCGCAAGCCCGGGGTAGCTCACCCAACTTACCTGTTCATGCTGAGCTAGGAATTCAGCAACATTTTGGGTGTTTTCCGTATGACGCTGCATTCTTAAGTGTAATGTTTCTAGGCCTTGCAGTAGTTGGAAACTATTGAACGGGCTTATGCAGGCCCCTAGATCGCGGAGAATTTGTACCCGCAATCTCGTGATGAAAGCTAGCGGTCCAAGCGCTTCAGCAAATTTTAAATCATGATAGCTCGGGTCGGGCTCGCTAAGCAGCGGAAATTTGCCGTTGCCCCAATCAAATTTGCCGCCGTCAACAACCAGGCCGCCCATTGATGTGCCATGACCGCCGATAAACTTGGTTGCTGAATGGATAATAATATCAGCGCCAAATTTAAATGGCCGGCATAGGTACGGTGTTGCAAAAGTCGCATCTACAATAAGCGGAATACCGTTTTCGTGAGCAATTTCTGCTACCTTTTCAATGTTAAGGATATCAATCTTCGGATTGCCGATTAATTCAGCATACAAGGCTTTGGTATTAGAGGTAATGGCCTTCCGGAAATTTTCCGGATTGCTGGCATCAACTAAGTGGACCTTAATCCCTAATCGCGGCAGGGTGTATGAAAACATATTGTAAGTTCCGCCGTATAAAGTCGAGGAGCTTACTATATCATCGCCAGCCTGGGCAATGTTAAAGATTGTAGCATTAATCGCCGCATGGCCTGATGCAAAAGCCAGCGCCCCTACACCATCCTCAAGCGCGGTTATTCTTTTTTCTAGCACATCGGTAGTTGGGTTCATGATACGGGTATAGATATTGCCTGTTTCCTTCAATTCGAATAGATTTGCGGCATGCTCACTGTCACGAAAACTATACGCCGTTGTTTGGTAAATAGGTGTTACCCTCGAACCAGTCGTCGGATCAGGCTCTTGTCCTGCATGTATTGCTAATGTATCAAACCTTAAATTTTCCGGTAATGTCATAATAAAACCCTCCATATCATTATTTTTTCTTTATAAACTCTTAATATTCAGTCCTAGATAGCAACAAGACGCTGTTCGAACTTAACAACTTTTCCACCCCGAATAACGATAGTAATTTCATCAACTCTTTCTGTTTCATTCCCTGCAATGCTATGCTGAGGGTCATTACAGTCGCTAAGGTCTTGTTTATCAATATCTCTACTCACAACTACACCTCATTTTATTTATAGTTACTCGGTAGTGACTAGCCTAGCACCGTAGTATGCCAGACTGCGCGCCTTAAGAAAAGAATGATGATGTTTCTCAGTCTTTTTGGAAAAAACACCGTTGCGAATAAACCTACTCAAAATCGGCCGCAATAGATGAAAGTCTATTAAAAAACCATCGTGCCCATAAAGACTGTCAATAAGGGTGTATTCTGTTCTAACGCCTAAATTCTTAAGGATTTTGGCTAGCTCTTCCTGCTGATAGGCCGGATATAAAATATCCGAGCTTACCCCAACCACTAATACTTCTGCCTTAATGCGGGCAAGAGCTGCCCGATAGCTAGGATAGCCATAACCTAGATCGTGAAGGTCAAGTGCATTTAACAAACAAAGATATGAGTTAGCGTCAAACCGCTTAACTAAGCTTTGACCTTGATAATCTAAATAGTTTTCTATCTCAAAAGCACCGCTGCGTCTAATACGACCAAATTTTTTATACATCATCGATTCAGTCTGATAGGTAATCATACCTAGCGCCCGGGCTATGCTTAGACCATTGTCTGGTGCGGCTCCCCCGTAATAATCTCCTTGCTGCCAATTAGGATCCAGCATAATCGTATCTTTAGCCACCTTGTTAAAAGCAATGGCCTGCGGTGAAGAATAACCGGGAGCGGCTATTACAATAACTCTGTCCATATACTTCGGGTAGGTTATAGCCCACTCAAGCGCTTGCATACCACCCATCGAGCCGCCGACAACAGCAAAAATATGCTCTATTTTTAAATAGTCCAAAAGCCTTTTTTGAACATGAACCATATCACGAATTGTTATATTGGGAAAGCGTGATCCATAAGGCTTGCCGTCGACCGGGCTTGGCGAAGCTGGTCCGGTTGTACCCTGACACCCGCCCAGCACATTAGTGCAGATTATATAGTATTTATCCGTATCCAATGGCCGACCCGGTCCAATTAACGGTTCCCACCAGCCTGGTTCATCGTGTTCGTCGTGAGCAGCAGGATGGCTGTCACCAGTTAGCGCATGAGTGACTAAAATGACATTACTGCCGTCCTCCGAAAGTTGACCATAAGTCTCATAAACAACAAAGACTTCATCTATTGTACCGCCCAGCGTCAACTGTAAAGGATTAGCAGGATTAGCCACTTGAGCAAGTTGCATATATGGCCGCCTCTTAAACCCGGGGAGATTAGCAGATGCCTCGGTAAAATTATTTTCCTTATTATAAATCACGAGCATTCCCCCAAAACTAAAATGAAAAAGCCCCTCTCAACGAGAGGGGCAAAATACACGTTACGTATTCCCTCTCATCTCCCAGGATTTCTCCTGCTGGAATTAGCACCACTGCATTGCTGCCGGTTGCCGGGTGTCATCGGGCCAGTCCCTCGACCACTCTGGATAAGAGCAAATATTTAATTGATATGATATTAACACCAATGAGCGATCAATGTCAATTTATTTTTTTTATCAACAATCGAATTTTATTTTCGCTATTAACCCTCAATGGTTTACTGGCTGGTACCATAATAATAGCAAGGACCTTGACTGCCCATCATGCCTTGACCTCTTCCCATGCCGGGGCCCATTCCCATTCTCATGCCAGGGCCCATGCCGTTTTTCTCCATGATTTTACGAATAATAGGGGCATCCTGACGAAAATGTTCCTTGAGTTGATCGCCTTCAGCTGTAGTGATTGTACCATCGTTAACATTAGTTTGAATCATCTGCTCGTGACAGCTTAGCATTCTATTAAACCAATCGTTTTGGTTATTATCTACCGCTGCTGCCGTGAAAACAGGTATGGCAACAACCAAAGCCAAGATAGCCGCAATAATTATTTTCTTTTTCATGCTATTCCCTCCATCTTGTATTTATTTGTATTATAACATGCAAATATGAAGATTTTATGAATAAGCATTTAAAAGTAACTTTAAAATGCTTATAAAAAATTTGCGGCGCTTAATGCCGCAAATTTTTTATATTAGCAGTTGTCAGGCTGAACATCTATTTTCACGGCCAATTCGAGTTGAACTTGAGCTTCGCGGGAGATTACTTCATAACTGCCAAGTACAAACCCGTGCATGAACGGCGGCCTTACCGGTATTTTTAGTTGCGGTTTTAAAAACTCAAGGTAGTTTAAAACAACCGATGGAACTTCCTCACATCCTACCGCCAGCAGCGGCGTATGTTTGCCTTGATGAGCCAAGGCTGTTGCTGCAATAGCAAGTTCCCAGCTTTCGACGTTGCAGAAGGTAAACGCATCGCCTCGCCCCTTCTTGGCGCGGTTCCACCCCAATCTAGTTACCGGGTCGCGGTACTGCGCAAACTCTACCGCCGTTGCGAAGGGGTCACTGCCGGCAATTCGCCGTACCGGTGGCCTTACTATCGCGGCTATTTCATTAAGTACTTTATCTGAAACCGCCCTTCGTCCGCCTACAACATAGACATTTTTATCGCTCATATCTCTTAGAATTCTGGCCGTAGACGGGGGTAAGCGTTTTGGTTGAACAAGTAAAATTGGTACACCTGAACGAGCGCTGTAATACGGGACAGGCATTCCTTCATAAGGCTGTTCATCTGATATTATAAACAAGCTATTCGGCCCATCAGGTGATTCAGGAGGACATTGGGCGCGTAACCGGGCAACATTCGAAGCCGTTTCAAAAACATTTTTGCCGCGCACCTGGAGTACCGCATAGCCCATCTTTTCAATATCTCTCACTACTTTAGGCCGAAATGGTCCAACCGTAATTATCGGCGGTATCTCTTCAGTGCCCTGGGGATTTATACGGACAATTTCTTCTCTTGTCACCGAGCACAGTTCGTCTGGGGATGTCATTAGCAGCATACCGTTTATGGGGTCATGTATCAGGCTTGAAGCCATAAAGCCATATTGAAAAACTCTATCCGGAACGAGAATGATAACCCTGGGGCCTAAGGTCGGCGGCGCGGCTGGCCATACCATTCTTGTCACTTCTACAGCCATTTCAGCAGCATTGTCATAGGGAATTCGGGTAGTATCCACAGTATTATAATATTCCAAAATTGTCACCTCCTGCTCTAAAAAGTCATAATTCTCCTGTAATAGTTTATTCTAGCTAAAGCAAGGTTGTTAACGACTTTTTATCTACAATTACGGGCAACATAACTCTATATAATACTATTGCATCAAATATAAGGGGGTTTTTATGAACGAATCTTCGCTGATAATGCAAGTTATCATTGCGGTGATGATTTTAACAGGCTCACTGCTCTTAGGCTTGTTATTCGAGAAAGTAATACTAACCCGCCTTAAAACCTTAGCTGACAAAACGCGCTGGGAATATGACGAAATCATCGTCGGTGCTCTGCGAGGGCGGATGACACGTTTGTTTATTATTGTTGGTTTTTATAGCGCCCTCGAAGTTTTGTATCTGCCTGACGAAGTGCTTCATATTCTTAATAGCTTATTGCTGGTCGTTTTTATTCTTTCGGTAACTTGCGCGACTTCAAATATCGCTGTCGGGTTAGTTAATATTTACGCCAAAAAAGCCAGCGGCGTTTTTTCATCAACATCTATTTTTTCCAACCTTACTATCATATCAGTATTTATTATCGGCGCATTAATCACTATGCAGTCTTTGGGTATATCAATAACCCCACTTTTAACAGCACTTGGCGTCGGCGGCTTAGCGGTTGCTCTAGCGCTTCAAGACACGCTGACAAATTTCTTCGCCGGGCTGCATATACTGGCTGCGGGGCCGATCAAGCCTGGCGACTACGTCAAACTTGATTCGGGTGAAGAAGGATATGTTGTCGACATAACTTGGCGCAACACCTCAATTAAAGCGCTTTTAGACAATATGATTATTGTACCAAACTCCAAAATGGCCTCCTGCAAAATTATCAATTACTCACTACCAGGCAAGGAGGTACTAGTTCAGATACCGATCGGGGTCAGTTACTGCTGTGATTTGGCACAGGTCGAAAAAATTACGATCCAGGTGGCACAAGATGTTATGCATAATGTCGCCGGCGGTATCTGCGGCTATCAGCCGGTTATCAGAATTTGCAAATTCGGTGATTTTAGCCTCCAGTTCAACGTACTGCTGCGAGTCCGCGAATTTGCCGATCAATATATAATTCGCCATGAATTCTTAAAAAGGCTGCACCAGCGTTACCGAGCCGAAGGTATTGAAATCCCTTATCCCATCCAGACCATCTATCTTAAAAAAGACGATAACAGAAATGCTATCCATCAAAAAGATGCTAAAAGCGAGCAACACTGAAACTTTCAGCCATTTCTGCTATAATAATGTAAGACTTGCTTCAGGTGGAGGTTTAACTTTGTCTGAGCTTAGCCAAACTTGGGGGATGGAATTTATCATATGAACAATGAGCAAGCTAACTAATGAATTCAAAACGCATTTGGGAAATTGATTTTTTACGCGGCATAGCAATAATATTGATGGTCGTCTTTCATCTAGTCGTGGATTTAAGAGATTTTTATTCAGCCGCGGTCGAATACCTAACCGGTTTCTGGTTTTATGTAGGAAAGCTATCAGCCATATTGTTCATATTCACAGCCGGAATAAGCGCAACACTCAGCACAGCTACCCTAAAACATGGCTTGGAAATTTTTCTTTGGGGTATGCTACTTACACTGGTTACCTACTTTTATGATGATCAAACCTATATTAGATTTGGCATATTACACTTCCTCGGGGTTAGTATTTTTTCATACCGTTTGATAGCGCGAATTCCTTCGCTTTCCCTCAGTATCACTGGTCTGCTATTATTTGCCAGCGGATGGATGCTGACCCCGCTAAAAACAGACTCACCGTATCTCTTTCCTTTAGGTTTGGTAAGCGCTACTTTTCAGTCTATCGACTACTATCCAGTAATTCCTTGGTATGGCATATTCCTAATTGGCGCCGCGATAGGCAAACAACTGTACAGCAATAAGACCAGCCGCTTTTCTAATATCTACTTCAAACCAATCGTACGACTTGGACAGAATTCACTTATAATTTATTTAATTCATCAGCCAATTCTAATGGCGCTATTATATCTTTGGCATTAAGTCAAAAAAATAAAGAGCCTTTTTACAGGCTCTTTATTACTTGCTGTAGCTAACCAAGTATTCTTGGCCGAGCTGGGTGTACCGCTCAAGAACATCAACAACTTTGGCACGTTCCGGAAAGCCAGCTTCCGCTAGGTCGCCGGTTCCGATAGTTTCTTTGATGATATTAGTGATTTGGTACCGATAGTAACCTAAATGAGTCAACTTTTTGCACAGTTGACTAATACGATCTTCAAAACCCATTTTCTTATCCTCCCTTTTTTCAATAAATAATTGGCATCTGATGACATTACTTGGAACCTGGTTCTCAGCCGCTAATATCAGAGCATTACCAATTATAGTAGGGAGAGAATAGTGTTATTCCATTTTTTTAGCGAAGGAACTTTACTTGGAATGTAATCATTTAGCATTCTAACATAAAACTTATTATTCGTCAATGTTATTAACGGATAATATTTTTCCATTTCGCTTTATACTATATTCCGTCACCGTATTTTCCTTCAACTCCAACGAAGCGTTCTTTCTCAGTTCGTTCAATTTGCACAACCTTACCGTTCTTAATAACAATGGCTATCTGGCCATACCGCATCCCTCTGATCGACTCTGCAATTTTAGCCCGAATAGCAGACTTGGCTGTTAGATTTTTTTTATCTGTCATAAAATCACCAACTAACACAACCTAATTTTTTCTACCCGCTCGATTTGAATTACCCGTGAGTCTTGAACAATAAGGGTAACCGAACCAAAGTCAATGCCATCAATGGCCTTTTCGATAATATCTAAAACTTCTTCAGGAATTTCTAAATTAGCCAAGTCTTTTTTCATACTCAATTCCTTCCGGCGTAAGTTTTACGGCCGATATATCTGCTCCGATCGGCATTCTAGCGTCTTCGCCGTATTTGATGATTGCGCCGGTTATATAACCTTTCTTCATCAACCAATTCACCGCCAAAGCAAAAATTGTATCGCTAAAGTTCATCTTTTCAGCGGTTATCCTAGTCATATCAGGGTTTTCCTTAATTTCTTCCAAACGCATCTCAATGAGCAGATAGTCGTGGGGACCGCTTATCATAACATCTTTGTATTCGTCGTTTGTATCTTCACAATGAGTACGAAGCAATTTCAACATTAAATCAGAACGCATCATCATCATCCCTTCATATATAACTATCACAATTATATCATTTATTTCGTTGAAACGGAAAACATGTTAAAATCACACTATACTTAACTTATAGAAGTATATTTACTATTCCGAAGAAAGGGTGATTCCATGCATGGAGTATTTGATATAATCGGCCCGGTAATGATCGGCCCTTCCAGCTCTCATACAGCCGGTGCCGCCCGGTTGGGGAAAATGGCCCGGACAATCCTAGGTGAACAGCCCGCCGCAGCAATAATCGAACTTCACGGTTCTTTCGCTCAAACTTACCGCGGCCATGGTACTGATAAAGCCCTTGTCGCCGGACTTTTAGGCTATAGCACTGACGATACCCGAATAAAAGAGGCTTTGACGACAGCACCACAGCGAGGTCTCAATGTAACCTTTAAGACCGTTGATTTAGGCGATAATGCCCATCCAAATACAGCCATCTTTCACCTGACTGGTGTATTGGGCCGAAAGGTAAAGGTTGTTGGATCGTCAACGGGCGGCGGCAATATTATAATTACTGAAATTGATGGTTATGCGGTAGAGTTGACCGGCGAATACTATACCTTAATTTCAATCCATCAAGATAAGCCTGGTGTTATTGCGCTTATCACCCACATGTTGGCGCAAGAAACCGTTAATATCGCCTTCATGCGGGTATCGCGCCGCGAAAAAGGCTCCCAGGCATTAGCAATTATAGAAGCCGATCATCCGCTACCGGAACATATTCTAACCGCTGTCAGCTCGATTCCAGCCGTTAAGCTGGCCCTTTTAATTCCGCCCCTCTAGGAGGTATATTATGAGAATCCAATTCACTCGTATTGATGAACTTATTGCAATTGCCAATTCATTACAAAAACCAATATCCAGTATTGTTTTAGAATCCGAAGCTCAACGCAGCGATCGACAGCCAAATGACATATGGACTGATATGAAAACCAGCCTGTTAGTTATGCGCGACGCTGTTAATGAAGGTCTTGCCCAAACCGATAAATCATTCAGTGGTCTTGTCGGCGGTGACGCCAATCGTCTAATAAACAGAATCAATGCTTCGACATTGCTGACGGGGGTAACAAGTTCCCGAGCAGCGGCCTATGCGCTAGCCGTCAGCGAGGTTAATGCCGGAATGGGTAAAGTCGTAGCGTGTCCGACCGCTGGTTCCTGCGGTATCCTACCGGGTGCATTGTTGGCTGCAGGCGAGATATTAAACGCTGATGATGATGACCTGGTTCGCGGGTTATTTACAGCCGCCGGTATCGGCATAGTTATTGCCGAAAATGCATCAATTGCCGGTGCGATTGGAGGCTGCCAGGCTGAATGCGGCTCAGCTGCGGCGATGGCTGCCGGAGCGATAGCCGATATAGCCGGAGGAACTCCGGAACAAGTAAGCCACGCCCTTGCTTTGGCACTTAAGAACCTATTAGGCTTGGTCTGCGACCCAGTTGCCGGCCTTGTTGAAGTTCCTTGCGTCAAACGAAATGCCTTTGGCGCAGCTCATGCGCTGCTAGCGGCTGAAATGTCGCTAGCTGGTATTGAGAGTGTTATCCCGGCTGACGAGGTAATCGGCGCCATGCACCAAATTGGCCTCACTATCCCCCGGTCTTTACGTGAAACATCCGAAGGCGGTCTGGCAAAAACGCCGACGGGATGCAGTATCACGACACGCCTGCAAGCCGGCAAACCGGCCGATCTATAGCATAGAACCTAATCGCTTTTCTACGCACATGCATTGTATACATCTCGCTAAAATGATATAATTTTGTCCAAGCAGTGTAAACAACCAGCTTATTTAGGCTGGTTGTTACTTTAGCAAAAAAACTTTGTGCCTAAGTCACTTTAGAATTGAGGTTAAAAGTCATGCTTACAAAAAAAACGGTAGCAGAATCAAATTATACCTTGGAAAAACTTGATTTTTGGCAAGGGGTCATAAGCAGCGGGCCGATTTTATTAGGAATCATCCCGTTCGGCATTACTTGCGGGGTAATGGGCCTAACTGCCGGACTGACTCCGCTCGAAACGGTGATGATGTCGTTCCTGGTGTTTGCCGGAGCCAGCCAGTTTATAGCTATTACTATGCTAGGCGCTGGAATTACTGGTTGGAGCGTAATCGTCTTCACAACTCTGTTGGTAAATTTACGCCACATGTTGATGGGAGCATCTTTAGCACAGTACATGGTAAAATTGTCTACTTACCGCCAGGCACTGCTGTCATTTCTGCTGACCGATGAGGCATATGCTGTGACTATCAGCCGGATTTATCAGCAAGGCTACAGTGCGGCCCACCATTTTGGCGTCAGTATAAGTCTGTACCTAACTTGGGCATTATCAACAATTGTCGGCGTTCTAGTAGGTAGTTATATTCCTGATCCCCTGGCCTGGGGTCTCGATTTTGCGATGCCAGCAACTTTCCTTGTCCTATTACTTCCGCAGATTACAGACCGAATCAGCTTGGTTGTATGTATTGCCGCCGGGCTCATAGCCGTGACCGGTGCTTTATATCTTCCGGGCAAATGGTATATGATTGCAGCTACTTTAGGAGCGGTCTTGATTGGTGGATTGATGGAAGGAGCTAAAGCAAATGCGAAGTGAGATTATTTTTATAATTGCGGGTATGGCCCTGGTAACCTTTGCGACCAGATATAGTTGTGTGGCACTATTTAGGCAAACTGGAATGCCCGACTGGTTAGAGCGCTGGTTAAAGCACATTCCACCCGCCATTCTAACAGCGTTAATTGTTCCAGCTCTGGTAATGCCTACAGGCCAAATCGATATATCCCTAAACAATCATTACCTGCTAGCAGGTTTGGTTGCAGCTCTTGCTGCTTATAAGACCCGTAATATTGTTACAACTCTAACGCTTGGGTTGGGAACGATGCTAGCCTTGCGGTTTTGGGGTTAATGAGCGACAAAATTAGAAAACCGCCTTTTCGGCGGTTATTTTTTAGCTTAATTGCGATCTATAGCATTTATTAAGCACTGCGTCAAGCTTTTGACTGATTTTAAGAACTTCCGGATGTGATATCCCTTTTTCTATAGCTGTATCGTGCATCATTTGACGCAAAAACTCTATTTGGTAAAATAGCTTGTCCATGAATCCGCTGCCTTTCTACTATTTCTTGCATACTTTAACATTATATCTTAAAATTAATTTCTTTTGTACTAGATATTGGGAATTTTATAAAACTTTTCAAAATGCTGTCTATATAGATTAGTCGTGATACCTTTAGTGAGCACTTATTTTGCATTAATAACTGTATTCTCGGCAATAATAACGCTGAATTTAACCTCGGGTGGTATTTATATGGATACAGTAACCAACAAAAATAAAAACAAATCAACGCAAGCAATTACTAAGGAAAAGTACGGTCAGTTAACTGACGTTCCCGCCAAGGCCGTTGATAAAGATCAATTAAATCAATCAATGGTACCTTGATTCATAATCTGCAAGAAAAATCATGTAAAAAAATGGACTGCCTGCATTCTCGCAGCGCAGTCCTTAGAATATGGGGGTATATTATGAAGGCTATGTTTCCGCCCAATGCGAAAAGGGTCCAACTAAATACCAGTCATATCGTTAACGCCGAAATTCACCGGAAAATGCTGTCGAATGCGGCCAGCTACGCAAATAAAAACCGGGACGAAATATCACTGCGCCTCCAAGAGCTCGACCATGAATGGGATACCGAGCGAGTGTTGGAGGCTAACGCTGCCGGATTTATTCTAATCAGCATTATACTTGGGTTCCAATTTTATTACGCCTGGTTTTATGTAGCCGGCATCGTTGCGTTTTTCTTACTCCAACATGCCTTGCAAGGCTGGTGCCCGCCGCTGCCCATTATTCGCAGGCTGGGTATTAGAACTGCCAGTGAAATCAACGATGAAAAAATGGCACTAAAAGCCTTACGTGGCGATTTCAACCGCAAAAAGCCCTGAACTACTCAATACTAATAATTACAAGACCGGTTGTTATAAGCACAGCTCCAATCAATTGATGAACTGAGACTATTTCATTATAAACAAAGTGCCCCAGAATGATAGTCACTAACGGGGCACACGCCATAATAACCGAAACTTCATGGATACTGCCGTTTTGAAGGGCATAAAAGTAAGCCATATCCCCTAATATTGCTGCTAAGACGGCCTCTATGGTGATAATAACCCAGAACGATGCTGGCAAATTATGAAGTTCAGTAAATGCCTTGGAAATAACCATCCAGCCTAATACAAGCGCAGCTGCAATTATCGTTCGTAAAGCGAAAGCCGTCAGTGGACTGACTGTGTTAAGCGCCGTTTTGCCAAATAAAGGCGCCAACCCTAAGCACAGTACACCGAACAATGCGTAGATAAGAAACATGCTTACTCTCCTCGTTTCGATATATAATCTGGCATAGTAAGCATATTCAAAGCCTCAACAAAAAATGATTGTCAAGATATAGCCCGCTGTTAATCTTTAATTACCAGCACCGGCACCNTAGCATAGGTTACAACCTTCTGAGCAACGCTACCGATTACAAGGCTTTTAAAGCCGCCCATTCCCCTAGTCCCAGTAACAATCAGGTCGGCGTCATTAGCCTCAGCATACCTGACAATAGCCTCAGCCGGGTTGCCGCGCAGTAAAATGGTATTAATATCTCTGCCATTATTGCGGCCTAGTTTCTTGACTTTATCCAATAATGGCTGATAATACTTTTCAGCATCGTACATGAATTCGTTTATTTCACCTGTCGGACTAAAGTCTGGCGGTTTGATTACCGTGACAGTAGTAATTTGGGCACCCGTCTTTGCCGAAATATCAACGGCCCACTCTAGCGCTTTCTGACTTTGACGCGAGCCATCGTAAGCGACAAGGATACTCTTTACGTTCATCTCTTTGCCTCCTTTTGCCTCCGATTTCAACAAAACTCCTACCCGTAAGTGGTAGGAGTTTTATTATATATTAACTGTAATTTATTACCAGTTAAATTATACCAAGAGAATTTCACCAAGTCAAATACTGTCTTTAATCGAATTAATGAACATTAGATATTTTCAATTTGAACTGCATTATCAATCTTTCATGGAAGCAATCGTTGTCCGCACGGCCTGAGCAAACAGCATAGTATCGGAGCCTACCGCGAGGAAGTTGGCCCCTTCCCTTTGCCATAGCTTCGCATCTTTAACAGTGGGACTGAAAATCCCTGTGATTTTGCCAGATTGGCTGCCGCGGCGGATAACATCTTTAACCACTTTTTTAAACTCCGGATTGTCGAATTCGCCGGAAATCCCCATTGACTGCGATAAATCAGCCGGGCCAACAAAAATTCCATCGACGCCCTCTACCGCTAGAATTTCGTCAACCTTATCCAGCGCAGCAATATCTTCAATCTGAACAATGACCAATGAATTGCTATTTTGGGCAGCTGTATATTCTTTTAGCGGTGTAAAACCATAATGCGCCGCCCGTACAATGCCCGCCAACCCCCGCTCGCCTTGTGGACCGTATTTTGCCGCCTTGACGGCTAATGCTGCCTGTTCCGGGGTGTTAACGCGCGGAATGAGCACCCCACCGGCGCCACTGTCAAGCACTTTAGTTATTAAGGCAGGTTTGTTTTCCATTACACGTACGATGGGGACGATCCCTGTTACCTCAGCCGCCCTTATCAAACCGGCTAAGTTATGAATGCCGTTCAACGAGTGTTCAGTATCTATGATGATGAAATCGAAACCGCCATAACCTAGCATTTCGATATTAGCAGTTTCACTTGAAAATAAAAACGTGCCTACAGCAGCTGCCTTGGTTAACAGCATTTCTTTTAATAGAGTCTTTCCTTTAGTCATTATCGCACCGCCTTTAAGTTATTTGCTTTAGCATATATATTTGACGGCAAGATATAACCTTCCTGTTAAAAATTAAAAACCCCACCTTTTAGTGGGGGGTAACTATGCCGATTGTTCTTCAGCGGGCGGGACTCGCGAAATCAGAACCTTGTCAACTCGGACTCTATCCATGTCAACTACTTCAAATCTAAATTCGTCCCAAACAAAGCTCTCAGACGCAGTTGGTATATGCCCAAGATACGAGACAACAAAACCGCCAAGCGTATTGAAATGGTCGCGGTCTTCTTCAGGGAGCTCTTCTATATCAAACTTATCTTTAAAATCTTCAATTGATATCAGGCCATCAGCCAACCATGTGCCGTCCTGGCGCTCAATAATCTGCGGTTCTTCATCTTCATCATCAACTGACGGCATATCGCCGATAATTTCTTCCATGATATCGTGGAGAGTTATAAAGCCGACTACACCCCCGAACTCGTCAAGTACGACAGCCTCATGCACACCTGTCTGTTTGAAGAGCTCGAGAACTTTAAATGCTTTCATTGACTTAGGAATATAGAGCGGTGATTTAATGCTATTTTCAAAGTCAAGCGGCTCGCCTTCTAGGCAGCGTGACAATAAATCTTTCGTATAAATAATTCCCTGAAAGTTATCGAGACTCCCGATGGCAACCGGAAATCGGGAATGACCGCTTTCATAGATAATTTGCTGATTATTTTCCAGCGAATCTTCAAGGTCAATCCAAACCATCCTGGTGCGCGGCGTCATTAAGGAATAAGCCCTTAAGTCGCTTAACCTGAAAACCTTATCAACCATGTCTTGTTCAGCTTTTTCGAAAGCTCCGGCCTCTGTTCCCTGTTCGAGAAGTATGCGTATTTCGTCCTCGGTAACAGGCGCTTCGGCAGTTTGCTTTATGCCCAAAAAGCGCATTACCATATCAGTTGAAGAACTTAGAAAATGAACAACCGGCGCAGATATTTTCGAAAATGTATGCATGGGCCCAGCTAAGGTTGCTGCAATAGGTTCAGGATTATTGAGCGCAATCCGTTTGGGGACAAGTTCGCCAAAAATTAAAGTTAAATACGTGATTGCCGTAACGACTATTGCTAAGCTTATTGCCTCGCTGTGCGCGGCAATGGCCGGAATGACTTTTAGCTCTTCCGACAACACTTTTGATAATGTAGCTCCCCCAAATGTTCCTGTGAGAATGCCGATTAACGTAATTCCTACCTGAATAGTCGATAGCAGCGGAGTAGGTTCCTCAGCTAGTTCCAAGGCTAGTTTTGAGCCGGCATCTCCTTCTTCCGCTCTCTGTTCCAACCTTGTTTTTCGCGATGAAACAACAGCCATCTCAGTCAGTGCAAAAATTCCGTTCGCGACTATTAGAACGAGAATAATCGCAATCTCCATACTCGCAGAAGGCGTATCCAATGTATATATTCACTCTCCTTAAATATCCATGATATTTTAAACTACATTATAACATAAAGTTATGCAATTGTATTATTGTTTTTTTATTGCAGCTTCTTCTACCTCGCGGAACAAGGTGTCCTGCGGCATTGATTCTTTTTGAGTATTATGTGTTTCTGAAGTTTCTGCTGAATCTGTATAGGACTTGGACTGCTCCGTTGGGCCAAGTCGATTTTGAATATCTTTTAGCATCTTCATAATAGCTTCGATATCGCTTTTAGTAACGGGCTGGGCCGATTCTTTAAGGGTATAGCCGAGCTGGCCGTTTGGTTCAATTGTGGCATATTCCACCTCTTCAATCTTAGCAACACTGGATTGCCTAAGATGCATTTCCAACTGGTGTACTGTCAGCCGGATTTTTTTCAGATTATCCAGCTTAATTTTGCCATTCTCAATAACAACAATTGATGTCCCGGAAAATACCCGTTCCAGAAACCGCCAGCGTATCTGCAGAATCTCCAGTATATACAAGGTGGCAATTACAATGATTACTGCCGCAAATGTTTTTCCCATCTCTCTGCCGACAAGCGGCTCAATAAGAATAGTGCCTACAGCTATCATTACGACAGTCTCGGCCGCAGTCATTTGGGATAGCGATTTGCGCCCCGCCAATCGCAGAGCCAAGACACCAAAGATATAAGTTATAACCGTTTGCGCAACAAAGTAAATGTCCAACGATAATCTTCTCCTTTTAACAACAAGACTATCGTTATTTTATCCCATTCTGCAGATTTCACTAACTTGGAGGAACTAATTAGAAAAGCCACCCCTCATAATGAAAGGTGGCTAGCTGAACTGCTAACGAATACGTTTTGCTAATTCTTCAAGTTTTGCAACACGCTGGTCGGTTGACGGGTGAGTGCTAAATAGGTTTGAGGTCCAGCTCCGTACTCCGCTTAACGGATTAACAATAAACATATGCGAAGTGGCCGGGGTAGCTTGCGGCATTACAGCGTGCTTAGCATAGTATTCAATCTTTCTCAAGGCGCTTGCTAAGGCCAACGGATTGGCACACATAAGACCGCCTGTTTCATCAGCCTGAAACTCGCGCGAGCGAGAAACGCCCAGTTGGATTAAGGTTGCTGCCAGTGGCGCAATCACAATCAAAAAGATAAATTCAACGATTCCGCCGATACCGCCGTCCTCATCATCGCCGCGGCCAAAAATAGCTGCCCATTGCGCAATATGCGCTATCATTGTTATGATGCCTGCGATAGTCGCAACAATAGTGCTTATCAAGGTATCGCGGTTCTTAATGTGGGAAAGCTCATGAGCAACTACACCTTCGAGTTCTTCGTAGTTTAGGGCCTGCATAATGCCTGTTGTAACTGCCACAACTCCATTTTCAGGATTACGGCCGGTCGCAAAGGCATTTGGAACTTGAGAATCAATTATAAACACTCTAGGCATTGGCATTTTGGCGCGCTGCGCTAAATTAGAAACCATGCGGATCAGGTCAGGAGCCTGACTTGCAGTAACTTCTCGGCCTCCATACATTTTCAGAACAATTTTGTCACTAAACCAATAACTGCCAAAATTCATGAGCATCGAAATGATAAACATAAAAGTCATTCCTTGTGTGCCGCCAAACATATTACCGACTGCCAACAGTAATCCTGTTAATCCGGCTAAAAGAAGAGTTGTTTTTAGTGAGTTCATAAAGCACCTCCGTAAATAGTGTTTCATTATAGATAATTATTTAAACGTTTGCAAAATAATGACTTGCTTTCTTGCACAGCCCACCTCCTGTCGGTATATGCAAGGACAAGCATTTAATTTGGGCAAAAACTCAGTAGATCACATTATGAAAAAGAGACCTCGGTACGAAATATCATACCGAAGGTCTCGCTTATCGGCTATTTACCAACGGCAGTGCCAGACGCTTACGCATCGATTGTTGACACTGTCCTTGCAAGCTACTCCCCTTCAGAGCAATATTTACTTTGGTTAAAGTATAACCTAACTCCAGAATCAGTGTCAAGCCTTTTCAAACAGGAAAACTACTTTAAAAGCAGCTGCTGCAATTCCTCAACCGATGCGGCAATATAATCTGGCTGAGCTTCTTTAAGCTCTTCGGCCGGCCCGTAACCATAAGCTACTGAAATTACCTTGAGCCCGTTTTGCCTTGCCCCGATAACATCATGCTTACGGTCGCCAACCATAATGATCTTTTCTTTATCCACATCGCCGAGCTCGGCTAGTACCGCTTCAATAACCTCGCCTTTCTCAATTCTTGTACCATCGAGATTACTGCCGATAACGGCCTCAAAATACTGATATAAATTGAAATGTTCAAGAATTTTCACCGAATAGACAGTCGGCTTTGAGGTAGCCACAACCATTTTCTTGTTCTTGGCTCTTAGTTCCTGCAGCATTTCCGGTATACCGTTATATACAGCGTTTTCATACAGACCGACTTTAGAAAATCGTTCGCGATAGTATTCAATTGCCTGGCGGGCATCTTGTTCGCTGAAATTATAAAATTCCATGAAGGCTTTGATTAACGGCGGGCCAATGAATGGTTCCAACTTATCCAGGTTTTCTTCTTTAATGCCGAATTTAGCCAGTGCGTACTGGACTGATGATGTTATTCCAATCTTTGGGTCAGTAAGTGTCCCGTCTAAGTCAAATAAAATTATATCGTACATTGCTGCACTCCTCTCAACTCAGAAAAACCCTCTCACCTGTTAGCTTAGCGAGAGGGCCGGCCTTCTAATGCCCGCCGCAGCAGCCGCCGCCGTGACCATGGCCGTGGTGACCGTGACCGCCGCAGGCATGCTTGGTTCCATCTTCATTAACTTTAATTTTCTTTAAGCTGCCGCATTTAGGACAAGGAATTTCATAGCCATGTTTACCACCCGCGGTACATGGCGGCACCTCCCAGGTATGGCTGCATTCCTGACACTCAAAAACTCGATTCTTAACCATATAATTTCCTCCCTTAATGATAATTATCTGCCCTTCAACAAGAGCAGAAGTAACTTTACCTCGGGCAGATTGTAAAATCCGCTGAAACGTGGCGCGTGATACTCCCATCTCTGCTGCGCATTCAACTTGCTCTAAACCTTCGCAATCTTTCAACCGCATAGCCTCCAGTTCTTCAACATACAGTTCAACCGAACGGTTTACACTCTGACCTTCCGGAAAAAACCGACTGCAATGAGGCTCTTGCTCTACTAATCCACAACAACGTTTTCTTGCCATAATGACCACGCTCCAATTGAGCATATGCTCAATTATAGTATATACTATCTTCCAGTAAATACAACAGTTTTTTAAGAAAGTTGAGAGTCTCGGTTAATCCATTTCTATAATCTGCCCTGTAAATGCCGGTATAAACCGGGACCCGAAGCGCCGCTGCAGCTCAGCCATAATATAAAAACCGGTGCAATGGCTTGCCGCGATGAAATACGGTTGATATTCCTCAAGCTTAGCTAGTGTCTTCTCCTGCTGTTCACTGCCGGCCGGCCCCAGATGCGTACCGCCAATCCAACCGGCAAATTTCTTTTGCTTCATTATTTTCAACCCATACTCAACAGTGTTAACAAGACCAGAATGACTGCAGCCCGCTATTGCAACCAGACCTTTAGCCGACGAATAATAGAGCGCGGTATCGTCATAGATTGGATCTTGGCAGTCGCATTGGCCATCTGCTATCACTAATTTAGGGTCGCCTGTTTCATAAGGCGTTTCGCGCGGTATTTGGCCGCTAAAGACCAGTTTGGGCGTTATTTCCTGAATCTCCGAACTTAATCTCCATTCGGCGCCGAGACTTGTCAGTTCTTCCTTGCTATAAGGTATACCGATATAATGCCGGTTGCCGCCGATTGAAAATCGGCTCTGGAAAATGCTTTGATGCCCATATATCGGCAACGGTTTACTTCGATGTTGTAATATTGACTTCAAGCCGCCGGTATGGTCATAGTGGCCGTGGCTGACAATGACAGCGTCTAGCTGATTGGGATCAACATCGAGCAAGGCCATATTATGCATAACCGCATCTGATTGCCCAGCGTCCAAGAGAATCTTGACAGAATCAACCTCAATCAGCAAGGAGTAGCCATGCTCGCTACAGAACGGTTTGGGCGACGAAATTGGCACTGAGTTTTCAATAATGACTGTTGCTTTCATTATGAAACGCCTCCTTAGGACAGGGACTATTTGTAAAATAACATTCAATCTATTATTGATTCATCTGGTTAAATAAGTCAACACCTCGGAATTTGTAAAGCGTACTTATTTGAGCTTGTGTCAGGAGAATAAGGCTGTCGTATAGGCTTATAGTTTAGATAAAATAAAGGGACCAGGCTCGACTTATTTTAAAGCCGCCTGACCCCTTCATTTAATCGTTAGCTTCCTGTTGCTTTACTTTGCCTAAAGCCGGAATTTTTACTTCAATCTTAAGTTTTCTTTTTCGTAAATCATCAAGGATTGTATAAACGACAGGTACAACCACCAATGTTAAAATTGTTGAGGTTACCAAGCCGCCAATAATGGCATGAGCCATCGGAGCTCGGGCTTCTGCACCCGGTCCGATGCCCAGCGCTAGCGGAATCATACCAAAAATCATGGCCAGCGTCGTCATCATGATAGGCCGCATCCTGACAACTGCCGCTTGGACAAGCGCTTGGTTTCGGTCAACACCTTTTTCAATTTGCTGTTTAGCAAAGTCGATAAGCAAGATAGCATTCTTCGTTACCAGACCCATCAGCATAATAATGCCGATCAGCGACATCATGCTAAGTTCGCTTCCGGCAATGAGCAAGCCGACGATGGCGCCGATTATCGCTAACGGCAAAGCCAGCATAATAGCGAACGGGTCAATGAAGCTTTCGAACTGGGCCGCCAGTACGAAGAAGATGAATAGAACCGCCATTACAAGAGCTATGATAATGCCTGTAAAGGCGTCAGCCATCTGCTGAGACTGGCCGGTTGTTACAAACTTATAGCCGTCCGGCAGCTTAACTTCTGCTAACTTTTTATTTACCTCTTGGTTGAAGTCGCCGAGCGTTTTTCCGTTTAAGTTAGCTGAAATGGTAATTTGTTCCTGACGGTCATAGCGCTTGATTTGAGTCGGACTGGTAGCGTATGTCGTGTCAGTAACCTGCGAGAGCGGAATCATCAGAGTTTGGCCTGATTTATCGCGATTGGAGCTTGGCACATAAACGTTATTTAAATCAGTTAATCGTTCGCGATTGCCGGCTGCTAAGACTAGCCGTACATCGTAAGAATCATCATCGTCTTTAAACTGAGTGAAGATTGTGCCGTTAAACATAGTCTGCAGAGTGTTGGCAATACTGGCGGTAGATACACCAAGATCGGAAGCCTTATCTCTGTTTACAATAATCTGCACATCGGGTTTGCCGGATTCAAAGCTAGAGGAAACATCAATAGCTCCCGGCGTACTTGCAACGATTTGCTCAACTTGCTCAGCTATCCCAGCCAATGTATCAAGGTTATTCCCTTGAATAACAATCGATACCGGCTTACCGCTTGATATACCAGACTTCTTGGATACACTTATCTCAGTTCCGGCAAGTCCGCTTAGTTTTTGCCGGAGGTCTGCAATGACATCATTATCGCTGACCTTACGCTCGGATTTCGGTGTTAGCTTGGCAAAAATGTTAATACCGTTTACATCGGCAGTGCTGTAAGTCATGCTTACTTCAGGCTCTGTACGGATTATTTGGGAAATATTATCTGCTATTTCTCCGACTGCCTGCGGGCTCATACCAGGGTCAACGGTTGCCGAAACTGTTATTTCTCCAATATCCGAATCCGGTACAAAGGTTGAACCTAAGAACGGTACCAACATCAGACTGCCTACAAAAAGCGCAGCGGCTACCGTCATTACTTTCTTACGGTGACCTAAGATATACGCTAGGTATTCACCATATCGCTCAGTCCAGTAGTCAAATTTTCCGTTCCACTTTTCCCACATTTTATAAAATTTATTATTAGACTCACCATGATCCTCTTTTAGATATCTGGCTGACATCATTGGCGTAAGGGTAAAGGCCACAAATAACGATACCAACACACTGACAGCTACAGTTACACCGAACTGCTTAAAGAACTGACCTACAATACCGGTCATCATGCCCACCGGCAGGAATACTGCTACTAGCGTCAGAGTCGTAGCCGTGACAGCCAGCGCAATTTCAGCAGTACCTTCGGCTGCAGCATCGTATTTATTCTTGCCCATTTCCAGATGACGCACAATATTTTCGATAACAACGATGGCATCATCAATCAGCAGGCCAACAGCCAGCGATAGACCTAGCAGCGACATGGTGTTAAGGGTAAAACCCATTGCTTTCATCGCTGCGAAAGCCGTAATGATTGAAGTCGGAATCGCAATCGAGGCAATAACTGTGCTTCGCCAATTTCCTAAAAATAGGAATACGACTGCTACAGCCAGCAGCCCCCCTACTACTAAGTTAAACAATACGTCATTAATCGACTCTTCAATGGTTTTGGAATTATCCCGTACCATCGTTACTTCAACACCGGACGGCAGCTCTTTTTTTAACTTTTCCAGTTCTTTTTTGACATTCTTAACAACCTCAACGGTATTACTGCCAGACTGTTTCATAATGTCTAAACCGATAGCATTTTTATCGTTGAGTTTAGTGATCGAAGTTACATCTTTTGTAGTATCCTCTACGGTGGCAATATTGTGAACAAACAGCTGTACGCCGTTGCGCTGGGCAACCGGAAGGTTGAGTAGCTGCTCAGGGGTTTCAAGCTTACCGACTGAACGAAGACTGGTCTCACGTTTACCATCGGTTACTTTACCGCCCGGCGTTTCGATATTTTCACTGCGCAGGCTGTTTAACACCTCAGAGACTGTAAGATTGTAGGCAGCAATTTTATCACTGTCCATATTTACTTTAATTTCGCGTTCCACTCCGCCGTTAACATTAACAGCCGCAACGCCGCTAATTGCTTTCAGCCGTTCAGCTAAGGTATCATTGGCAATAATGGTCAGCTCACGCTGACTAATATCGCCGGTAATAGCAATTGAGGCAATTGGCATTTCTGACGGGTCAAACCGGGTAACAATGGGATCCTCGGCTTCATCGGGAAGCATGCCCTTCATACGGCCGACTTTATCGCGTACATCTTGGGCAGCTGTCGCTGCAGAAGTCTCCATCGTAAACTGGATAACCGTTGTTGATACCCCTTCTTTTACGTTTGATGTTATATGCTCTACTCCAGGAACAACGCTGACTGTTTCTTCTACTTTCTCAGTAACTTTAGACTCTACTTGTTCCGGCGATGCACCTGGATAAGCAACCGTAATCGCCACGACCGGGATTTCGACGTCCGGATATTCGTCCACATTTAAGGTCATGTAGCTGAATAAGCCTAAAACGACGAGCGCTAGAATCATCACAGTGGCAAATACCGGGCGTTTTAAGCTAATCTCAGTAAGTTTCATGACAAATCCCCTCTACTCTACAATTCGGACAGCTTCACCGTCTTTAAGCTGACTTACATTAGTTACAGCTACCTGAACCCCAGGCTCAATGCCTGCTTTTATCTCGATTGTTTCACCGGTTACTGTGCCAATTTCAACTTGACGGCGAACAGCTTTGCCATCTTCTATTACAAATACATAATAGAGACCTTGTTTCTGGATAACAGCCGTCTGCGGAACTGTCATAACCTGCACCGCATCACCTGTTGCCAGCTGAACCTTAGCAAACATACCGGCTTTTAACGCGCCATCAGCATTGTCAATTTTTATCTTTGTCTTAAACATCCGGTTACCCATACCCGCTTCAGGATTCATACGATCAACAGTACCTTCAAATACTTTACCGGCATACGAATCAACCGTAACTTCGGCTTTTTGACCAACTTTAACAAGCGCTAAATCCTTTTGTTCAATATTGACTACAGCATAAACCGCATTAATATCCTGCACAACCATCAGCGCCGCGCCTGGCGAAACAACCTGACCAACAGTTGCAGTAACATTGGCGACAACACCGTCAACAGGCGCCGTTATGACACCATAGCCATACTGCTGCTGCGCACTGCTATAACTGGAGGACGCACTGGATAAGTCAGCTTGAGCAATTTTTAGCTTGGCAAGAGCGGTATCAAGCTGCTGTTGTGAAATGGCCCCTTGACCGTATAACTTTTGGTAGCGATTATAATCGGTAAGCGCTAAATCATAGTTTACCTGCGCTTTGGTTACTGCATCACTTGCCGTACGCACTGAGTTAGCCAACTCAACACTCTCAAGCTTTACCAACGGATCTCCGGCTTTAACTTGCTGACCCTCAACGACCATTACCTGTTCAATCCGGCCTGATATTTTGGCACTGATATCGGCTGAAGTTTGACCTTCAATATTGCCATTAAGCATTAGTTGCGGCACGGTATTTACATACTGGGCAGCACTGACTTTAATATATACAGCGGTGTTACCCGGCTGAGCCTTCTCATTGGAAAAAGCACCGCTTCTGAAAAAAACAAGCAATCCAATAATCAGCACAATTGGGATTGCCCAATACTTTAACTTGAAACCTTTCATTTACTCTGCCTCCCCAAATTTTCTTAAGTCTAGCTGTTTAACTTACTCAAGACATACCTACCAGTCGGTATGTTCTGAAAGCAACAATCTCACACTCTCTAAGTATACTATGCCTTAATTAGCAACCACAGACTATCCATTACCTTGCTCCGCACATTCGAATCATTTAAGCTGAAACTTAGAGTATTTTGGCCGCTCATGACTGACAAAATAAGTATTGCCAACGTCTGAGTCTCAATATCGGTTCTAATCTCGCCATTATCCTGGGCTGACTTAACCTTCTGCTCTATCTCCCGCAGGAGTTTCAGATGATTACGGTCAAGTCGTTCCTGAAAGCCCGGAAAGCTGTGGATTACCTCAAGGGCAAGGCTGGCGTGATTATCGCGGTAGCAGCCCGGTTCGATATCAAGCAGACGCTCAAGGAATATTTCAAATTCCCTGTCAACTATAATAGTGTTTAGGGTAGCTTGCAAACTCCTTGAACTGCCAAATAGCTCGACATACTTTGCTTCAAACCGTTCAAATAAATAATGGATCGCTGCTTGCAGTAAGGACTCTTTACTGTCGAAATAATGATAGATACCACCTTTAGTGATACCGGCCGCCTTGGCCACATCGACAAGCGATACATTTTTATACCCATTTAACAAAAACAAGCGTAAAGCAGTAATTGTAATATTATCTTTAGTCAAAGCCAACATCTCCTCCCAACAAACCTACCGGACGGTATGTTTTAATTATCACAGAACTTTGCTTTGCTGTCAACGGAAATATCCCGCCCAACACCCTCGTCTGTGGTAAATTAAGCTAAAGGTCCCAGTTTCTTATTCCCTTGCTATTCGTCCAGTAGCGCTGTTTCGATTCTTTGCGGCTAACACTGCACCAAGTATTATCAGCAGAATACCGGTGACAAGGAAAACTGGCCTAATCCCCAGCCAAGAACTGACTGCACCGCCAATAAGCGGCCCCGTCATTGAACCTAGCTGGTTGGCAGTAGTCATGAGGCCAAATAGCCGTCCCTTAAAATTCTCATCAGCATAAGTTACGGCAATAGTGTTGATTGCCGGATACACGCCAACGATAAACAGACCGAACAGACACTGTAGTATGCTGAACTTGTAAATATCATCCGCAAAATACTGCAGCGCGTTGAAAAAACCTGCGCACATAAACCCGACAACTAATGTATTATAAAAGCCTCGCCGCTGTCCAAGCTTTCCCCATAACGGCGCCGATATCGCCCCGGCAACGCCGGCTAAACTAATAACAATACCCGATGTTAAACCGGCAGTTTCTACTTTTCCGATTAATTCTGCGATGTATAAAGCAATAAGCGGCTGCAGCGCCATACTGGCGACTTGGACGGAAAACAATAACGCTAGCATCTGGACAATCTTCGAATTACCGAAAGCAATCCTAAAATCATCAATTATGCTGCCTTCGCTTGGTGCTGCTTGGTTTTCAGGTTCAACAACCAAGAATTTCACTAATATTGTCCCTAAAAATATCGCTGTTCCAGCGACTACAAAAGACATTCTCATTCCAAAGACATGCGAAAGACTGCCACCAATCAGCGGACCGATAATACCGCCGATTAAAATCGCGGTTTGCACAATTCCTAAACTAAACCCCATTTTATCAATTGGCGCCGACGATGCAACGATCGCCATTGACGCAGGAATAAATCCATTAGCAAAACCCTGCAGAATCCTTACGATTAAGAGTTCATATGGATTTGTTACAAAAGCGCCGATAAAATATACCACCGCCAAACTAATTCCTGCCCGCAAAACCATCTTGCGTTTCCCGGACTTATCAGCCCGCCGCCCCCAATATGGAGCCATTACTGCCGCAACAAAGAATGTCACCGAAAATACCATTCCTGACCACATATGAACATTCTGAGCGCTTACGCCAATCTCAAGCAAAAATAACGGTAAAAAAGGAATTACCATTGTATAGCTGGATGCCGAAAGCATTGCGCCTAAACACAAAACCCAAAGGTTACGCTGCCAATTCAAATTACCACTCCTAGCAGGCGGCTGACTATCCAAAAGCGGATAGCCAAGTCTCAATCCTCATAATATTAACTTTAGTTTGTAGAATCCCCTGCCTATTCATCAATAAATCTCCCAAAAGCGGCCGGCCACGTTCCAGAGGACGTGGCCGCTCGCTTTATATTTTAGTTATCGATGTGTAATTGTCAGCTTATTTTTACCTAAGACTTTGCCTTTTTGATCAACAAAGGTGATGTCTACGCCGCCCCAGATATCGAATACGCTGCGATCAATCAGAACATAATCGGATGGATAAGTTAACATCATAGTGACCATTTCATCCGGCCGCGGGCTTTTAGTCCGCACTTGGACGGTCATTTTATTGCCGGCTATCGTTACCTTTTCAATGCCGATTCCGTGACTGCCTGACGTACCGCCAAGGTAGGCAAAGAGAGCAACTTTGTTATTAAAATCTACATCTTTAAGTTTTTGTAGCGCCGCCTCCGGGATTCGCTTGTCTTGCTTTAGCTGCGCCTCATAGTCGACGATTGTCGCAAAAGCCATGTCCTTTGGATAATATTCTTTGAGCCATTTCCAACCGGTAAACTTGTCTGTCTCAAATAGGACCTTTTCGCTCGGTACCGGCGTCGGGACAGTCACCGGTGGCTTTTTGCCGACTACTTTATAAGTTGTCCAAATAGCATCACCGCCGCCAAACGGACGAACGATAATCATAGTGTAAAGTTTGCCGTCATGATTGACTTCAATGTCAATTTGACCGTGGCGGGCTATTGTACTGCTACTGAGCTTTCTAACAACTGTATAAGTGTCCGTATCATCAAATCCGTAGCTGCGGCCTTCAGTCTTGGCAACCTTGAGCGGATCAAGACGCCATAACTCACGGCCGGCGTCAACATTCTGCTGCCATCTTACTACTTTATCGTAGTCTAGCCCTTCCACACCGGGACCGACGTCAATCTTGCCGTTCTTGTTACTGTCAGCCTTTGTCGTTACGCTTACTTCTTTTATCGAATTTACCTGCCACACTTTGTTGGTGCCAGGGCCTGTCGGCTCGATCTTACTATCATTAGAGGCAATTGTAACTTCGGCTATCAGTTCACCCTCTATTGATAACTCCGGCTAGAATTGTTGCTCCTGCTATTACTGAAACTATTGCTTTATATCTTTTATTCATGTTGCAATCTCCTCTCCTTTACGCTAAAAAACGACTAGGCGTCCAATAGGTAACGGGTTATTCCTTGCCACTTTCTTCCGTCTCTTCAGTTTCGACTAATGAATCAGCAATTTCTTGCAATTCTTCTTTAGAAAGTTCGCCTTCAACAGTAACCTCATATTCATCTTTGGCTGCAGTAATTTTGTTGGCGGACTCTTTAGATGCCTTCATTTCCTTGCCATCCTCCGCAGCTTCTTCCTTCATGACGGCAACGCTGGCTGCATTATCAGTTTCAGGGGCGCCGCTGCCCTTAGCTTTTTGCGTTATTGTTACCTCTTTATCGTTCTCAAACGCATAAACCTGCTTAATAAAACCGGTATCATCATCGACACTAAGTGCCTTGGCATCTTTGCCCGGGATTGCTAAAACCCGAGCTTGTTTCACATCGGTAGAACGTGCTGCTGCCACACCGGCCTCCTGTCCTGCAAGGGCAGGTGCTTGTTTAGTGGCTTGCGGATTAGGTTGTTTTTCTGTACGCACTGCAGCCCGATTAGAAACAATTTCCTGGGACTGCATAGCGCTATTAGGAATATCAGCTTTTTTGCTAATATTCGTCTGCGTACCACCAAGACTGCCTGGTGCAGTATTGGTCTGCGGCAGGACCTCAGAAATCTGAACTTGCGGCGGCAGCTGCTGTTCGGTTTTATCCGGAACTGCCGGCATAAAGTTAGTCACTGCGACTAGCAGAACAGCGGCTGCCAAACCGGCAGCACCGGAGTAAAGCCAGCCAAAGCGTGGTTTGGATTGTTTAACTTTAGACTCAGCTTTAAGTTCTCGGGCAATATAATCAATAGTCTCTGGCGTTGGCTTTGACTGACCGGCTGCCTGTTTTACCATCGAAGCAACATCAGCCAGTTCCTGCAGTTCAGCATCATTGGTCACCAACTGCTCTTTATTATTTAAAGCATCGATTAGCATAGATAACTGCTCCGCTTTTATCTCTTCTCTATCGATTGGCATTTACAGCACCCCCTTCTATAATTCCATGTTCAATACACATTTTTCGCAAATTCTTTAATGCTCGCTGTTGCAGCATTTTGAGCGCTGGTTCAGTCTTGCCCATAATATTAGCAGCTTCTCTAACCGATAACCCAGCCACAATCCTTAACTCGACCGCCTGACGCTGGTCACTCGGCAGCGAACCTATTAGCTTGGCAATTTCATGCTGCTGTTCGGCGCTTATGGCCGCGTCTTCCGGTCTATCTGCCGTATCTGAAAACGGTTCCTGATATTCACCAATATCGACCATCTGAGGCGCTCGTCCTTTCTTGCGCCAAAAATCTGTTATAAGATTAACAGCAATCCGGCCTAAGTACGTTTTAAATGAAGCCCCGGTATCATGGTAGCGTTCTAGAGAGCGAAAAGCGCGCAAAAAGGTGTCTTGGGTCAATTCTTGAGCATCTTCACTATTGCCGACCTTATAGCAAACCAGCCGGTAAACCGGCTGCCAATACTTTTCAATTAATATATTAAGCGCCTCGCGGTCACCGTTTTTGGCGTCCAATATCAAGGCTTGATCATTTTTCACCGCGGGCTCACCAACTTTCTAAGCTTGTAGCTATTATATTAACGCCTGATATTTATAAAAGGTAACGGTCTTTGAAAGATTTTATGTTACCCTATTTTGGCATTTATAATTCACAGTTATAACTAAACTTTCCAAGAAGCTCAAAGCAGCGGCTTTCCACTAAGAAAGTCCCGCTGCTTTTTTATAAGTTACTCATTAGACACCGGTAGATAAATGTAAAAACTGCTGCCGCTGTCAACCTTGCTGCGAACCTCTACTTTTCCCCCATTTGCTAAGGTATTATCTTATTATAAGTCAAAATTATGTAGAAATTGCGAATTAAAAATGCCCAGCACCTTAGATGCTCGGCATTTTTCTGATATACCTAAACTCATTTATCGATTATTTGACGAATCGAGCACTCACCGAACCCAGCCGGTCAAAGGTTGCTCTTACAGAATCCCCGGCCTCTACACCACAGGCTGCAATTAAAGAGCCTGATATTACTATATCGCCTTTGCGCAGTGTTACACCATAGCTGGAAAGCTTATTGGCCAGCCAGGCAACGGCTGCTGCGGGATGGCCGAGAACGGCTGCTCCGGCGGCAGTGCTAATAACTTCACCACTTTTTTCAAAAACCAAACCGGTATAACGAAGATCAATATCCGCAACAGGAGTTAGTGCGCCGCCCAACACCACCTTACCGATGGAAGCAATATCAGCGACAGTATCTTGGATTTTGATTGCACCCGGCTCATAACGACTGTCAATGATCTCCAGACAGGGCATAACACCGGCTGTTGCTCTAAGGACGTCCGCCACTGTAACGCCGGGACCTTCTAATGGTCTTTTAAGTATAAAAGCTATTTCGGCCTCTACTTTAGGTGCCTGACATTCCGACATTTTAATCGGTTCATTTTCAGTAATAACCATATCATCCAGTATGTAGCCATAGTCGGGTTCATACACATTATAAATATGCTGCATAGCCTTGCTGGTCAGACCGATTTTAGCCCCTACGACCTCGCGGCCATCGGCCTCGCGCAGTTTCCGTCCCGCAAGCTGAATGGCATAAGCTTCATCGACCGTAATATCAGGATATTGGATTGTAAGCTGTTTAATAGGGTTACCGGTTTTCTCAGCTTGGTACAGCTCCTCAGCTATTTTATCAATTACACTAAGATCCATACACAAATCATCTCCTTCTCCCAATAGAAGTTGCGCACCTGGACATTTTTACCACAATTATAATTATATCTCATCTTATAAATTTAAGCTACACGCTGTCACGGGGACATTTTAGTGTATTTCTTGGGAAACTTTATTACGATACTCCTGCACTTCACTAGTTAATTTGTAATCGTTCTTTTGAAGTACTTCAAGATATCCGATCATCGCCTTCGAAAAGCTGCCATTATTAGCATCAAATGCAGTCTCTAAATAGGTTTCCTTGGCTTCATGATTCATCTGCTTGGTATCATAACTAAATAGCGGCGTGTTGTTCCCGCCATACATAGCAAACACTGCATAGCGTTTAAGCTGACACCGCATATCTTCGATCTTAGCTGAACTGCTGTATTCCTTAATAAAGCGTTCCTGGGCTTGGGCGCGCTTGAGTATCTCCTCCCAGCTTATAACGAGCGCGGCATCTTTTATCGGCGTCTTATCTGATTCGACCGCCATTATATCGATAAATGCCGCAATATCAGACGTGACATTGGAACGATATTTCTTATAGAAAGAATAGTCAATAACAGGGTAGTACATGCCCTCAGCTGTTTCAATTTTATAGCCGCTGTTCTTTGTCGCAAGCAGCAAATCTTTTACCTGTTGATTTTGGATACTATTAATATAGCCGTCATCTAAGCCGACTTTGTAACCCTTCATCACGACTTTCTGAACAGCTTCATTATCAAACTGCTCTTGCGTTTTATTTAATTTGTCATTTTGGACTTTCTCGAGGCCAATTATCATAGCTGAAGCGTTCGGCTTCGAAACAACAGTAATATTGCCATCAATGAACTTTATAATCTCCGGAATAGTTACATCGGTTGTCTGTAAAAGCGCATTATAGTTATCCATAACAGCCTTCTCTTTATTTTGCGCTTCAATCTGCTGCTGAGACTGTTCATTAGGCGGGTTGGGCGGATTATTGGCGCAGCCGCCGAATACAAAAGCCATAGCAATAATCAAAGTACCACTTGCAAATTTTTTAATAAGCTTAAACACTTTAGACCTCCATATAAAGATTATCTACGCTACATTTAACGTTATTTTCACCGTAAGGTAACGCCTATATTTAATCTATTTTAAATCCCCTCCTGGACATACTGCCCATTTATCTACTCAATAAATAAACGCTCCCTAAAAACATCTTGACGATATCTAGATTGTCGGTTATGCTATCTATGGAATCGATAGATAATATACCGAGGTGTTTAGATATGAGTAATTTAACTGAATTGTTTTGGCAGGCTTCCCTACAGGAAATCAAACATGGCTATATTTATCAGCAAGATAGCGACGAATTCGTCTGTCTTATCTGCGGCGAAAGTTTTGCGAACGGAGTCATCTACCCCTACAATGACAAGCTGTACGAGGCCAAAAAGTATATTACTATGCATATCGCTGAACAGCATGGCTCGACCTTCCAAGTTCTTCTTAACCTCGACAAAAAGCTGACCGGTTTAACTGATCATCAGAAAACAATTCTTGAGCTGTTCTATCAAGGCCACAGCGACAACGACATAGCAAAAGCAACTAATACAGGCAGCACGTCAACCATTCGCAACCACCGTTTTTCGCTCAGGGAAAAACAAAAACAAGCCAAAATCTTTTTGGCCATTATGGAATTGCTTGGTGAGCACACGCCTAAGCGACAGGCCTTCATCGAAATCCCCCGGACCGCTAAGCATGTCGATGACCGCTTCGCGATAACCGAAGAAGAAAACGCCAAAATATTATCAACCTACTTCAAACAAGGTTTGAATGGCCCCCTCGAATTATTTCCACTTAAGGAGAAAAAACGGGTTGCTATCTTAAGACATTTGTTAAAAAACTTCGAAACTAACAAGAAGTATACCGAAAAAGAAGTAAACGCCATCTTAAAACCGTTCTATGATGATTATGTTCTGTTGCGCCGACTATTAATTGAATATGGTTTCATGGATCGGACTCGTGACGGTAGTGCTTACTGGGTTAAAAGCTAGCCCGAACAAAAAGACTGGAGGCATACAATGGATAGAAAAAAGCAACTTAAGTTAGAATACAAAGAAACGCCGCGCCCAATGGGAGTATTTCAAATTAAAAATAACGCTAACGGTAAAATATTTATTGATAGCAGCATGAATTTACCCGGCAGTTTTAATGGACAACGTTTTCAACTAAATATGAACGGCCATAGCAATAAGCAATTACAGCAAGACTGGAATACCTATGGCCCCGATGTCTTTACCTTTGAAATACTGGAAAAAATTAACCCGGATAAAATTGCCAAAGATGATTGGCGCGAGGCCGTTTCTAACCTTAAAGCCAAATGGCTGGATAATCTACAGCCTTATGATGAGAAAGGCTATAATAAGCCAAAAATTCAAGATAGCCCTGCTAAAGCAAAATGAAGTGAAAAAGAGTTGCAGCATCGTGCTGCAGCTCTTTTTTTCGTCATATATGTAACGACATTTACTTATAGATGGAGACTTAATTCAGATGGCGTTTTTAACACTACCTGAATTCTAGTCATCGGATAAATCTTACATAAATCATTGCTAATTAGCTTCCAAACGCGCCCTTACTTGCATATTATGTAGAAACAAGGTATGAAAGGAGCAGTGAGAATGTCAAAAAAACCTTACTGGGAGCCATGCGGTCCCTGTGAATGGGATGATGATTATGATGACTTCGGACTTGAAAATGACGGGGTACTTACTACCGCTGAGGCAGGGTTAAAGGCCTGTTTCCGTATGCTTTGGGAGCAGCATGTATATTGGACGAGGATGACTATTATCAGTATTGTTTTTAATTTACCTGATTTAGAAGCTACGACCAACCGCCTGCTCAGAAATGCTCCAGATTTTGCGAAAATATTCAGATCTTTCTACGGTCGGAGAACTGCCGCTGAAATTGAACGTTTGTTTACTGACCACCTCACTATTGCGGCAGCCCTTGTAACAGCCGCCAAAGCAGGCGATACCAGGGCTGCACAAGCTGCGGAAAGACGTTGGTATCAAAACGCCGATGATATTGTCGATTTATTAAACGAAATCAACCCCCATTGGCCGGTTGACGAAATGCGCAGAATGTGGCGTGAACACTTGAGGCTTACTAAATCCGAGGCCGTCCAAATGATTAATAGGAATTACACTAAGAGTATCGCGATATTTGATAAAGTTGAGATTCAGGCACTGATGATGGCTGATGCTTTTTCGAATGGGATTATTCAGCAGTTCCCAGAAAAATTTTAATACCCTTGACTAATAAAAGAGCTGCAAAATTAATGCAGCTCTTTACACATACTATCCTTGGACAGCTATTTGAATCTGGTTTCTCCCCTGTTGCTTGGCGTTATATAACGCGTCATCAGCGGCTTCGATAAGCTGCTGCGGCGTCGTTTGCGGTGAGGGCACGATATTTGCCACACCGATGCTTACCGTAACGATTGCTGAAACGGGCGACCGGCAATGCGGTATCTTCAAATTAGAAACCGCTGTTCGAACATTTTCGGCAACCGATATTGCATATTTTAGTTCTGAGCTTGCTAAAACAACCGCAAATTCCTCGCCCCCGTAGCGAGCCGCCAGCTCAAACGGTCCGCTGACTGATGATTGAATAGCCTTGGCGACTTTTTTCAAGCATTGATCTCCGGTCAAATGACCATAGTTGTCGTTATATAGCTTAAAGCAATCAATGTCAACCATAATCAACGCTAGCGGTTGGCCGTTTTTTAACCCCTGCCGCCAAGCGGCATCAAGAAATTCATCAAACCAGCGTCTATTAGCAATGCCGGTAAGGCCATCAAGCGAAGTTAGCCTGCGCAATTCGGTTTCGCGCGCTTTGCGCTGATCCATTTCACTTTTCATCTTGAGGACCGACCTAACCCGCGCCACTAACTCTACCTTTTTTAACGGCTTAGTAATAAAATCGGTAGCACCGGCGGCGAACGCTCGTTCAAGGTTTTCTACTTCCCCGCTGGCCGTCACCATAATAATTGGTATATCTTTGAACACCTCATCTTGTTTAAGCATAAGACAAGCTTGAATCCCATCCATTTTCGGCATAACTAGGTCCATCAAAATCAAATCCACTTTATTTTGACTATCTGTTTGCTGATTTGCTAAAATCCTCATTGCGTCGGCCGCTGACTGGGCAAGGATTATGTCAGAATAACCTTTCTCCTCTAACAACGCCTTAACCAGCAAACGGCTGTCTGTTGAATCATCGACAACCAAGATTGACATATCCCCGCCTCCTTTCGACCTTATTCGTATGCGATTTCAACACTCTCCAAATATGCCTTTAATTCTGAGACTAACTCACTTGCCTTTTGAGAATCATGAGTTTTGGCAGCCTGCTGAATAGCAGTGCCTAAATCGGTTATTACCGGGAAACCGTAACCGCCCCCTATACCTTTTAAAGTGTGGCCTATAACCGCAATTTTCTCAAAATCGCCCTGCTGTAAAGCAGTAGTAAGCTGAATAATATCATTGCTTCGATTCGCTAAAAAACCGGGTATCAGGTGAGCTAACTCTTGATCAATAAGGACCCTGTTTGCCGTCATGAGCTACCTCCATAATAATTTACTTTTTTGTATATTCTATGATAGATTTACGTAAAGTGTCCTTCTTAACCGGTTTTGCGATATGGCTGTCACACCCGGCGTCCAAGCATTTTGCCACGTCACTGCTTAAGGCATAAACTGTTAAAGCTATTATTGGTATATGTTTCATACCCTCTTGCTTTTCTAGTTGCCGAATCTGTCTTACGGCGGTATAACCGTCCATAACCGGCATTTGCATATCCATCAGGATAAGGTCGTACTGATTTGCTTTGAATTTGTTTACAGCCTCTTGACCGTTCTCAGCTGTTTGAATAGTGTAAGGGAGTTTTTTGAGAAATGCTTGAATCAGCATCCGGTTATCCGGGGAATCGTCAACCAATAAAATTTTCAGCCGCTTAACCTCTTCCGGCCCTACTGCCATTTCCTGTTCTTGCACCGGTAGCAAAGTTTTCGGGGTTTTCTCGAGCGCTAAAAGAATCATCTGGAGCAATTCGGCCCTTTTTACCGGTTTTATCAGATAACCGTTAATGCCTAATTCAGCACACCTTGCCATGTCACCCCTACATGTGGTAGAAGTGATCATCATAATAGTAACACCGGCATAACTTGGGTCATTCTTTATCCGCTCTGCAACCTCAAAACCATCCATCTCAGGCATGCAGGCATCTAATAAAACGAGTTTAATCGGATTACCTTGCTGATTTGCTTTACGCATCTCGGCCAATCCGGCCAATCCGCTCGCTGCTTCAATTATTTGCGCACCCCAGGTAAGTAATGTCTCGCGTAAAATCATCCGGTTAGTTTCGTTATCGTCAATAATTAATACCCGCAGACCCCTGACATCTTTGGCGCATGTTCTTAATGCTACTTTAGTTTCTTGGATAGTGAACGGAATGATGACGCGGAAAACACTTCCCTGCCCTACTATGCTATCTACTGTTATTGAGCCGCCAATTATTTGAACAATTCGCTTTGTAATTGCCAGGCCGAGACCTGTACCGCCATAGCGGCGCGTAACTGAAGCGTCAACCTGGGTAAATGGGTCGAAGATCTCGTTTATCTTGTTAGCCGGAATGCCGATACCTGTATCTCGAACGGTAAAGGCAATTTCCTGTTTATTACCTGCTATCGGGCTGCAGCTTACCTCAAGCACCACCTCGCCTTTTTCCGTGAATTTAACGGCATTGCCTAACAAGTTGGAGAGTACCTGTCGCAAACGGCCGGCGTCACCCAGCAGATTTAAGGGTACGGTTGACTCAATCCGGCAAGCCAGCTCAATTCCTTTCTCATGCGCCCGAACGGCAAAAACCTCACAGGTTTTCTCGACAATCTCCTCTAAGTCAAAAGCACTATTATCTAATTCAAGATACCCTGTCTCGATTTTTGATAAGTCTAAGATGTCATTAATAATACAAAGCAGGTTTTCACCGGCTGAGCGGAATACCCGTACATACTGCTCCTGCTCCGGCGTCAAATTTGTGTCCCACAATAGTTCAGCCATCCCGATAATTGCATTCATCGGCGTGCGGATTTCGTGACTCATGATTGCCAAGAACTGCGACTTAGCTACCGAGGCCGCCAGAGCAGCATCACGGGCACTGACTAAATGACTGTTCACCTGGTGAAGCTCTTCGGTTTTTGCCTTAACCGTTTCAACCATGCTGTTATACGCCAAACATAATTCGCGCAGTTCCTCGGGCGCTTTGTCAATGATTTTCTGATCAACCCTATGATAATAGTCTCCTTGCTGCAGCGACTGTAAGCTGGCAATCAGCCCGGTAACCGAAGACTCTACCTTTTTCGACAGCATTAACGTTATTGGTATCGACCCTAGCAAAATTGCCATAAAAATTACTATCATCGATGTTAAATCATTTTGAAACGGTCCGAAAACCTCTTCTTCGTCTACTTTGCCGACAAGCAGCCATTTTTGTCCCTCGAGCCAGCGATAAGCGCCGATTACCGTCTTGCCGCGATAGTCCTTATAAATGGCGACTCTTTCATTAGAGTCTTCTTTACCAGGAAAAGTTCGAATATCTTGTTTCAGATTCATAATCGTTGTTTTTTCAACAATACCATCTTTAATTAATTGTGGAGTAAAGCGCGATTCGGTAAGGACAACTCCATCGCTATTAAGTAAAATAGTCTCACCTGTTTTGCCGGAACGAAAACTGCTGATGATAGCTTTAATTTTGTCTAATTTCACAGCCCCCAAGACAGCCCCTTTAAACTCGCCATCATCACCAAATACCGGTGAAGAAAAGATTACGACAGGTTCCCCAGCACCCGCTCCCGGAGATTCATGCACCCCACTAATATAGTCGCGACCTTTTTTCGCCTCTTGGAAACTAGTGCGATCAGCGATATTCATGTTGATATACTGGCCTGTACCTTCAACTATCAGGTTACCGTTTTTATCGGCATAGCCGATATTAATAAAATCTTCGCGCGATCCCATATGGTTATAGATCCGCTCTTGAATAGCCGGCAAATCCTGTTCCTTAATATCCCTCCACCCGGCAACTGCCCTAATTTCGGCAGACCGCTCCTCGAACCAGCGGTTAATAGTCTGCTCCTGGATTGTAATAACGCTGTTAAGGCTGGAATAGATACTTTTTGTTGTATTAAGCAAGCTGTGATAAATGAAGATTGCCATAAGCAGAATACTTGGCAGCAGCACAAGTATCAGACCCCAAAGCCTCAGTTTTCCTCTTAATGTTTGTAAATTGAATATTTTGTTCACAATAATCCCAGCCCCTTACACAATCTTATGACACTTTAGCTTATGCAACTGGACAGGGTGTGTGTTACTGAGCTTAACGTAAAACAGGCTTACCACGGCAGCGCGATAAGCCTGTTTTCGCATGATTATTTACTTTTCATTTTATAGAAATGGCCGCCGCGGATATTCCGGGTATCAGATACTGTGACAAAAGCGTCGCCGTCCCATGTATAAACCATTTTTTCAAGTTTTTTCAATCGTTTCCTTTCGAGAGCAATTTCCAGCAAGTCGTAACAGCCCTCGCGGCCCTGGCATGGAAACAGCGTAACGCCAAACCCTTCCTGACGAAGATTCTCGGCAAAATCACTCGCATTTCTCCGGGTAATGACCCTCATTGTCAGATGACCAACAGCCAGTTTCTCTTCCAGCCATAGGCCGACAATATTGCCGGCTGAAAAACCGAAAGCGTAGAAAATAAGGCTAGTAATATCGTTTAGAGTATTGAAAATATATTTGAGTGCAACTATATAAATTAATACTTCGAAAAAGCCAATCGTGGCTGCGGCAAGTTTCTTGCCACGCATCAACATCAAGGTCCGTATCGTTGTCAAGCTTACGTCGGCTACTCTAGCAAAAAATACAATAAAATACCCAATATATCCTGTTTCCATTTATTTTACATTCCTTATTTAATCAAACCATTGGCTTTTAACCATGCCCTGGCTACTACCTTAGGATCTTTTTTCTCTAAATCAACCTGGGCATTCAGGGCTGCCATTTCCTTATCATTAAGCTTACCCGCCAATGAATTAAGGGCGTCAGCTATTTCAGGATATTTTGCTAAAGTATCCGCTCTGACTACAGGTGCGGCATAATAGGGCGGAAAGAAGTGTTTGTCGTCTTCTAGCACACGCAAATTGAAGGCTATTATTCTGCCATCCGTTGCAAAAGCATCAATTACGTCGACCTTGCCGTCGCGTACTGCGGCATAGGTTAACCCTGGATCCATACCGCTTGTACTTTTGAAATCTATATTGTAAGTCTTTTGCAGGCCTTTATAGCCGTCCGAACGTTCCAAGAATTCCTGCGTACTGCCTAAAGTCAGATTAGGCGCTTTTTGAGCCAAATCGCTAAAGGTTTTGATTCCTAAAGCGGCTGCCCTATCATCTCGCATACTTAAGGTATAAGTATTATTAAAACCAAACGGCTTGAGCCAAATTAAACCTTTCTGTTCTTCATAAATTTGCTTAACCTTCTCATAAACGGCCTCCGGATCACTCGTCATTGACTCGCCCAATATATTAATCAGCGCAGTGCCTGTATATTCGGCATATATATGGATATCGCCACGCTCGATTGCCTGGGCTACTACACTGGTTCCGCCTAAAAATGGTTTGGTGCCTACTGTAAGACCAGTTTTATCCTCAATAACGTATTCCATCATATGCACTAAAATATCTTGCTCGCTGAAGTTTTTGCCGCCGATGATTATCTGCTGTTTATCACCGCCGAATAAGGTGCATCCAACTAGCATGGTCGTTATGAAACAAACAAGTAATAACCAACAGAATTTGTTCACTACGATTGCTGCCCCCCCTTTTGCTCTTAGTCCTTGCGGGGTTACAGATTTTTCTACCCATTTAAGGCCGTAGTCAAAGACCAATGCCAATAGCGCCGAAGGTATCGCGCCGGCCAAAATCAATTGCGGGTTAGCCATTGATATGCCGCGGAAAATTAAATCACCAAGCCCGCCTGCGCCGATAAGCGCCGCCAGCGTTGCCACCCCAACAAGCAGAACGGTAGCGGTACGGACGCCAGCCATAATAATCGGCAAGGCCAGCGGCAACTGAACCATGAATAGCACCTGCCACTGTGTCATACCCATACCCGTTCCGGCCTCTACTGAAGCGCGGTCAACGCCCAGAATCCCGGTATAAGTATTACGCAGAACAGGCAGTAAACCATACACCGTCAAAGCCACAATTGCAGGGATTGGACCGATCCCCAACAGGGGAATCATAAAACCTAACAGCGCCAAACTCGGTATTGTTTGGAACATCGCGGCTATACCAATTACAAATTCAGCTAAACTTTGATATCTCGTCAGAAATACTCCTAAGGGTATTGCAATGAGATTGGCCAGAATCAGTGATATTACGGTAAGCTCAATATGCTGCATTGAGGCCAGCATAATATCGTCCCAGCGAGCTTGAAATAGTTCCAGTAAGTTTGTTTCCAAAATTGCCGCCCCTTTCGCTTGCTATGTAATGGCATCTCCCAATTGCTCGGCCATAACATCTACCAAACTTGCCCGGGTTATAACCCCCAATAGTCTATTCTGGTCATTTATTACCGGCAGAGCTGCGATTCTGTGCTCCCGAATCAATGCAATGGCCTCGCTCAAATTCTGATTAACATTAACAACTGCAACATCAGGCCTGAGAATATCCTTTAAAGTAATGTTTTCTTCGAAATAATGATGCTGGACATCCCAGACTGTCGCACGCCCAAGCAGCGTATTGGTTCTGTCCACGACCAACAGTGTATCGACTTTCTGGCGCCGCATCTGCATTATGGCTTCGGCCAAACCACGATTTGGTCCGGTAACAATCGGTTTAACCATTATTTCGGCAATGGTAGGCATTGTCCCAACTTCATTCAGCCGATTCTCGCCGATAAAACTGCGAACAAAATCATTAGCCGGATGCCTTAAAATATGTTCCGGGGTGTCTAACTGGACAATTTTCCCTTTGCTCATAATACAAATACGGTTAGCAATCTTTATTGCTTCATCAATATCATGGGTTACAAAGACAATGGTCTTTTGAATGGTGTCCTGCAGCCTTACCAGCTCGTCCTGTAATTGCTCCCGGCTAATCGGATCAAGCGCGCTGAAGGGCTCATCCATGAGTATTATTGCTGGGTCAGCGGCCATCGCTCTAACCACCCCTACCCGTTGTTGCTGTCCTCCGCTCAACTCATGCGGATACCGCTGAGCATAAGTGTCGGGGTCAAGATTAATCAGCTGCAAAAGCTCTTTTACCCGCTGCATATAACGGTTTTTATCCCACTTTTTAAGTTTAGGAACGAGCGCAATATTATCGGCTATTGTCATATGCGGTAGAAGGCCGATATGCTGAATTACATAGCCAATATTCCGGCGGAGTTCAACCGTGTTTTCCTGGCTGATATCTTTACCATTAACAAAAATTTTACCGGAGGATGGTTCATTCATCCGGTTAATCATTCGCATCGTAGTTGTTTTACCGCAGCCACTGGGCCCGATCAGTACCAACAATTCGCCTTGTTTGATATCAAGGTTGATGTTATCTAAGGCTTGAAAACCATCTTCGTATACTTTAGATACATTTTCAAAACGAATCATGGTGACACCCCTTTAAGCAAAAATCCATGCTATTTTTGTAGCATTCCCAAATTTGCTTATATCTTTCACCTAGATTTCGTAAAAAAAAAACGCCGCTTTCCTGCTTCATCAGCGAAAAACGACGGTTTGATACAAAAGCATATTCTATTTATTCCACCTAATTACGCTTGAACCCCAAGTTAAGCCGCCCCCGAAACCAACCATAACAACAACATCGCCTTTTTTAATCCGGCCGCTTTTTACGCCTTCATCAAGGGCAATCGGAATGGATGCGGCAGAAGTATTACCATACTTGTCAACATTAACGACAACTTTATCCATAGGCAAACCAAGCCGCTTAGCCGCAGACTGAATTATCCGCATGTTAGCCTGGTGCGGCACCAGGTATGTAACGTCCTTTGGTTCCATTCCGGCATTTTCAAGAGCCTTATTGGCGGCTTCCCCCATTACCTTAACAGCAAACTTAAAAACCTCGTTGCCATTCATATGAATAAAGTGAGCCCGCTCTGCTACTGTTTTTTCTGAAGCCGGCTGGCGCGAACCCCCTGCAGGCACCTTCAAAAGGTCACCGCCGGCGCCATCTGCCCCTAAATAAGCGCCGAGAATGCCATAGCCAGGTTCAGTCTCTCCTAATACGACTGCTCCGGCGCCATCGCCGAATAAAATCGCAGTATTGCGATCGCTCCAGTCGGTAATTTTCGAAAGCGTTTCCGCTCCAATAACAAGTACCTTTTTATAAGTTCCCGACTTAATAAACGTACTGCCGGTTATAAGCCCATAAATAAAGCCTGAACACACAGCCGTAAGGTCAAAGGCTGCCGCATTATAGGCTTTTAGATTATCCTGCACTATGCAAGCGACCGAGGGAAATACCATATCGGGCGAAACGGTTCCGACAATTATCAGGTCAATTTCTTCAGCCTTTACTCCTGCATCAAGCAATGCAAGTTCAGCCGCTTTAGTCGCTAAATCGGATGAAGCCTGACCTTCGGCGGCCACCCGCCGCTCGCGAATGCCTGTCCGTTCAACAATCCAAGCATCAGATGTATCAAACATTTTTTCTAAGTCATAATTTGTAACAATCTTTTCCGGCACATACGAGCCAATTCCTAAAATTCCTACTGACTTTTCAATCATTTACGGCCACCTCTCGAACACTTTCTATTATTATCAATATTACCAAATGGTCGTCAAACTAATCTCGATTTACGCTTACTAAATCTTAAAGCCGTCATTCCAAGCTCATTAATACAGAGGCAAGTCGATTTGATTAAATAGTGCGACAATCACTATAATACAGTAAATTTGGCCTTAAGTCCACATTAAATAAACATGTCTACATTACCTATGAGATGCAGCACTGCGCCGCTTAAACTGAATTTGGCATTCCATCTCAAAGGCGGATTTAAACCTTATTTAAAGCGGAATACTATTCTCAATAAAGCCTATCGAGGATAACTAATTGTATGCAACTAATTATAACTAATTCACAGTTCTTGCTGTTCTTGATTACAATACTGATTTCTATGCTGATAGCCTTAATACTCTTGGCTAAGCCACTTTTACGTTATATTGTAACTCGCGTTACCAATGATGCAATGGCCAAACTGTTATCAGATGACTATGACCAGAATCTTGCCGAGCTACTTCCATCATTAAAGCGATATTCAATTTTAAATTTACTTGAAATGAGTTTACGTGCCGAAAGCGGAAAAATCGTAGGCCGCCCCTTAGGTTCGCCAAAGCATTTTTTCGGCTATGATAACTTAATGTTCTCCCCTCGGCAAATGACTAAATTATCCCTACCTGAAAATGCCCAAATAGATATGAGTGTGACAATCGGCCCAAATGCAAAAAAACCGCTTACCATAAAGATCCCGCTGATGATTGGTGCCATGTCCTATGGTTCGGGTCTGAGTGAGGAGGCAAAACTTGCTTTGGCCAAAGCAGCAAAAGCAGTGCAAACCGCTATCTGCTCTGGTGAAGGGCCTTTCTTGCCCGAGGAACCGAAAGAGGCCGGAAAGTTTATCTTGCAAATTTGCCGCTGGTCATGGGGCTTGAGAACCGACCAAGAGATAGCATCAGCCAATATGTTGGAAGTTCAGATGGGGCAAGGAGCAGACCTAGGAACAGCTCGCATCGCGGCCGAAGAACTCGATGGCAGAGCACGTATACTAGGTAACTTAGCTCCCGGCGAACCGGCGATAGCCCTTCCGGCCCCCCCCGGAGTTAAAACTCCTGAAGACTGGCCTATGTTCATGAGCAATCTGCGACAAAGGGCTAATGGTATTCCTATCGCCCTAAAAATCATGGCTACCGACCGCCTCGAAGAAGAATTAGCTGTTGCCGTGGATTTAGGTTTTGATGCTGTCGTTATAGATGGTTCCCAGGGTGGGTCCCATGCAACAGCGCCAACTAAACAAGATGATTTTGGCATAACTAGTTTTCATTCCCTGATTAGGGCAAGGCGATATTTGAAAGACACCCAGATTAGTTTAATCGTAGCTGGTGGATATTTTACGCCAGGCCAGTGTCTTAAAGCCCTGGCCTTAGGAGCGGATGCCATTTATTTGGGCACTGTTCCCCTGTTAGCCCTTGTGCATAACCAAATCACAAAAGTAACCCCGTGGGAGCCGCCTACCACGCTAGTATATTATACCTCTCCAACCAAAACACTGCTTGATGTTGACCAAGCTACGCTCAGTGTAGCAAACGTATTGACCTCTATGGTTTTAGAGATGGAGGAGGCAATGCGCGCCTTGGGAAAATCTTCTTTAAATGAGCTTGGTCCTGATGATCTTGTCGCTCTTGATCCCCTTACTGCCGATATTACGGGAGTGAAGCTTGTTTCTGATCCACTGAATAACCAAAAATAGCTACAAAATACTCTGAGGATAATTAATATGCAAATAATAATATCTGATATCAATTGGTACATACCGGCGCTTGCACTTATAATTCTTGTGATAGCATCATTATTCTTGGCTAAACCGCTAATGCGTTACGTTATTTCTCGAGTAACCAACGATGCTATGGCAAAACTGTTATCGGATGACTATGACCAAAATCTTGCAGAACTACTTCCGTCCTTAAAGCGATTTTCGCTGTTAAATTTACTTGAAATGAGTTTACGTGCCGAAAGCGGCAAAGCTATAACGCGGCCTTTGGGCTCTCCTAAGCAGTTTTTAGGCTTTGATAACCTAATGTTCTCCCCCCGGCAGATGACTAGATTCTCGTTGCCTGAAAATGCCCAAATAGACATGAGCGTCACTATCGGCGTAAATGCCGAAAAACCGCTCACTCTAAAAATCCCGCTTATGATTGGTGCTATGGCTTATGGTTTAGCGCTGAGCGAGGAAGCAAAAATCGCCTTGGCCAGAGCATCAAAGATACTGCAAACGGCTACCAATTCCGGTGAAGGACCATTTTTACCCGAGGAACCGGAAGCGGCCGGCAAATTTATATTGCAAATTTGCCGTTGGCCATCATGGGGCGCGAGAACTGATCAACAGATTGCCGTTTCTGATATGCTCGAAGTCCAAATGGGACAAGGAGCTGACCTGGGAACAGCGCGTATCGAGGCTAAAGATATTGAAGGCAGAGCACGCATTCTGGGAGGCCTCGCTCCCGGCGAACCGGCGATAGCCCTTCCGGCCCCGCCGGGGATTCAGACTCCTGAAGATTGGCCTAAGTTCATGAAAGATCTGAGGCAAAGGGCCAAAGGTATTCCCATCGCCCTAAAACTTATGGCTACTAACCGCCTTGAGGAAGAATTAGCTGTTGCGGTCGATTTAGGTTTTGACGCTATCGTTATTGATGGCGCCGGTGCCGGTTCACACGCAACTGCGCCAATTAAACAAGATGATTTCGGCATACCTAGCTTACATGCTTTGATTCGGGCAAAACACTATTTGAGAAATACACAGATTAGTATAATCGCGGCTGGCAGATTTTTTACACCAGGCCAATGCCTTAAAGCATTGGCCTTAGGGGCGGACGCCATTTATTTGGGTACCGTTCCCCTCTTGGCCCTAGCCCATAACCAAACCACAAAAGTGACCCCATGGGAACCGCCTACAACGTTGGTATATTATAACTCACCAATGAAAAAACTGCTAAATATTGACCAAGCTGCCACAAGTGTAGCAAATGTAATGACATCTATGGTTTTAGAAATGGAAGAGGCAATGCGGGCTTTAGGAAAGTCATCCTTGAAAGAGCTTAGTCCTGATGACCTCGTTGCTCTCGATTCATATACTGCGGAAATTACGAAAGTGAAACGGGTTTTTGATTATAAGAATCCCACTACTCAACAGTCCAGCTATGAAGAACAGCAATGCCGGAAGTCACTTGAACAATTAACCGCTTCCTTACGCTATGCTCACAGCCTGGAACAGCTAATGGAATCTGTGTTGCTAGAATTATGCTATAGCAACAGCCTGTCCCGTATCCAGAGCTTAAAAAGCGAGTACAATGCGTTAGTTCAACAAAAGGGAATCTTAGATAAAATTCCTTAATAAAGTTTATGAATATCCTTGTCATTCTTTTTTCTTCTTTTCTTTCATCTTTTTTATGACCGCCAACATTTTTGATAGGTATTTTACTTCACCGAGCAACACCTCAATTTCTTTTAAACTACCCATCAAGTTTCGTATACTAAGCTGTATTTGTTGCAATTTCTGGATAGGGCGGTTATCAGACTGCGCCCCGTCCTCAAAGAAAACATCTCTATGGCACCAAGCATTCTTTGCAATCACCCAAGCAAAGAGCGAACTGCCAAATGAGAAGACAAGCCCCCCAACTACTCGCGCAATAAGATACGGGCGAACCGTTTCATTAACCTCAATAATTGCTAATCCGGCTATATTAAGCAGATACGCCTGCAGCCACCCAGCAGCCAGTAGCGCTATGCTCATAATAATCAAACCGCCATTCAGGGCAAGAATAGCCAGCCAACATAACCGGTAATCGCGATGGTTTAATTTAAAGCCAGTAAAAAAAATATAAAAACATACTGCTAAGACCAAAAAACCGAACACCCCGAATAAAGCAAGATGTGAATGTGCTGACACAATATACGTCCCATGTGTATATCTGTTGATATTTGGATAAGACATAATTAATCCCAACATACTAGCCCCGAAAATGTGGTTGAACACACTAGAGGCAACTAAGGCAATGGTGATTTTTTCGCGGAGAGACAACTGACTAAAACGTTCTGTATCGCTGGTCTTAGTTAGACTAAAAACCAGCAAAAGAACAGGGATGGCTTGTATCGCACTAAAGATTCCGCCTATCCAAATCCATATGCCCGGTACCCCAATCCAGTAATAATGATGCCCTGTTGCCAAAATTCCCGCTGCAGCTATCATAATAAGATCAAGATAAATCAATTTTTCGAGTGATTCTCTTTTTACACCAGTCGCTACTATCAGCAGTGCAGACATCAAACCTACCCCGATTAATTCCATGCTCATTTCTTCCCACAAATGAATATACCAAAACTTAAATATCTCTTCGATTGTGGGATGAGCATAAGACATTATATTGGGTAAATAAAAAATAATCAGGCTCAAGCAGCCTGAGATAATGCCAACCAATGTCCCCCTCGTTTTTGGCACGCCGCAGCTCATATATGTCCGCAGAAGATTATAAAATAAAGCCAGGCAGCCTATCAGCACTGCTAGCTTGAGCGGCTGTACCGCCTCTAGATACTCCCTGCCGTCATTAAAACCTAGCAACAAAGACCCAAGAATAGAAATAAGCGTCAGTATTAGGAACCAGAAGCTAATATTAATCAATTTCGCGCTATAAATCTCACGTTCGGCCTCTTGACTAAAAAAGTAGTAAATACCACCGGTCATGCCTACTAGCATCCACAGTACACTGATATTTAAGTGAAAGGATCTTCCGACTGTGTACGGGATTGGACTGGGGATATCAAGAAAAACCATTTCTAAAGCTCCGCCTAACGAAACTAGTCCCTGGATACCAAAGAACATAAAAGCTGCCAATGAATATTTATAGGATAGCCGTTGCGATTGAAAAACCGCCGCAGGTAAAATTGGCTGTAATGGCGCTTGCGTTGTATCGGTTAGTTGGCAAATATTTCTTAGCAACTTAATCATAATCGCTCCAACCCATAGTTTTTAGTTACCTACTTATTAGCCGAAGGAGGCCAATCTAATGTGTTTATTGAGTTAACAAATTCAAGATAGGCACTGACTTGCTGAGCTTCCCATAACGTTAACTGCTCATGCCGTTTATGTTTCGCACCATTAAGCAGCGGCGCAGCGGTTAAATACCCTATTATCCTCTCAGGACCAAACTTAGCATAAGCCTTGGTTAAATCTCCCCCCCAGTAACCTCCGTTACCAAATACCGTGTGGCATTCAATACACGCCTTACTTTGAAAGATTTGTTTGCCCTGTGCAGCTGCGCTTGGAATCATATTCATTTCAATACTGCTTATTGATTGTGAAACTAAACTACCAAAACCTATCCCAGCCAGAATTAAACTGGCACAATAAATTAGTAGCATCCGGCGCATATTCCCTCCAGCGAAACCAGTTAGTACAATTTTCTCCAATTTAGGAAAAAATATTAGAAAAGACTTAGCTTGCCAAGTGCGCCGCCTGCAAGTGCGTTCTTGAGCAATTTTTTTATGAAATTTGCATCGACTAATGAATTATTAAATAGCGCATATGCCATCCTTATAGTATCAATACTACAAGGATGTGGTAAAGCTGGACGGAAAAGGACCAATCTCGATAGATACTCTTACGCTTATTGTCGTCGCAACAATAGTGGGAACACTGGCCCGTTATCTTACATTAAAAGTAGATTACCGGCAGTATCCCTCCCATCCTAACGGATATCTCATTCATCTCGT